>Ga0209980_10000018_pt1 | contig 74403 bp, 64 predicted proteins | sample CR02metaG_FD_183611 | JGI IMG/M metagenome (GOLD analysis project Ga0209980, IMG submission 183611) | Deep subsurface microbial communities from Mariana Trench to uncover new lineages of life (NeLLi) - CR02 metaG (SPAdes) (version 2) | ecosystem: Environmental > Aquatic > Marine > Ocean trench...
CGGGACCTTTCAACTTGAATCGCACCGTGTGCTTGTCCTCGACGATGCCCTCGGCGACGTTCTCCACGAAGGCCTTGGCGCCGGAACCCACGTCCTTGTCCAGATGACGCTGGATGGAGTAGAGCGCATCCTCGGCATCCAGAGATTTGCCGGAATGAAACTCGACGCCTTTGCGCAGCCTGAACACCCACTCGGTGGCATTAGCATTAGGCTCCCAGGACTCGGCCAAGTCCGGCTGCGCCACCAGGAAGCCGTCGATGCGGGTCAGCCCGTTGTAGAATTGCTCGCCGCGTCCGTAGTTGATGACGGAATTGAATCTCGCCGGATCCAGCGTGTCGTCTGGCCCGTGGGCGCCCGCCGCCGCACGTAAGCGTCCGCCGCGCTTCGGAGTCGCCGCCACTGCCACGGGTGATCCGGCCACGATGACGCCGGCAACACTGGCGCTGATTCCCAGCGCCGTAAGGCGCGAGACGAAAGCCCGGCGGCTGATGGCCGCACCCTGGTACAGCACCTTCAGCGATGCGACATCGCCCCGCTGCTCCAGATCACGGGCGGTTTTCTTGTTCTCGGACATGGGGAGCCCTCCTCTCCTGTGGGTCGCGTGCAGCGAGTTCGGCGCCCATGGCGCGGAGTCGGCTGACGGGGCTAAGAATCAACAAGAACCCGCTTCATTGCAACACCCGGTCCCCTGGCGCTTACGACGCCACGGACGGATACCGCGATGCGGGAATGAGCACGCTGCCTTCGAACAGCCGGCGCTGGGTGCGGTAGACCGACGCGACGCGGGCGTGCCAGCCGCTTTCGCCCTCGTCGACTTGCGCCCCGACCACGGTGACGCCGGACGGTTGCAGAATGCGCAATTCGGCGCCGTTCTCTCTGCCGCTGCGGGCGTGCCGGTTCACCACGGTGCCGCTGATGCGGGCCGCCACCCCCAGGCACAGGGCGCCGGTAAGGGGCAGGGCGCGATGGGTGTTGCCCATGGAGATCATGCGCGCCGTGAGGTCGCCGGCGGCCGCGGATGTCGCTCGACCCCCCAGATCGAGGCCGTCGCGCGGCTCCGCCACCAGGCCGATTTTCGGATTGCTCGGGCTTCGCTGGCGAATAGCGTCCGCGTGCTCGCCGAGTCTCATGGCGACCCCAGCGGCGCAACGGATGGCCTCCAGAAATTCCATGAGCTCGGGGCGCCCGTCGAGCTCGGCGGGCGATTCGGACCCCGTGATGCCGGCGCGTGCGGCCTCGATGAACACGCAGGCATTGGCCGCATCCACCAGTGACGCTTCCACGCGCCCGACCCCGGGGACGTCCAGCACATCCAGCGGTTTGCCGGTTGGCAACAGCTTGCCAGTGCCGGCGCCGCCGGGATCCCGGAACTCCAGGTGTACCGGCGCACCGCTGCCGGCCACACCCGAGATCTCCAGCGGGCCATCCACCGCGGCGACGCCGTCGTCCAGGGGGAAGGTTGCCGTCACCAGCTTGCCGGTGTTGGTGTTATGGATGACGACGCGGGCTTGGTCGCCGCTGGCTTGCACCAGGGATTCGTCCACCGCGAAGGGGCCCACGGCCGAGGACATATTCCCACAGTTGCTGTGGTAGTCGACGCAAGCCTCGCGCACCGACACCTGGGCGAAGGTGAAGTCGATATCGGCCTCGGGATGGGTGGACGGACCGACGACGCATACCTTCGAAAGCGAAGAGATACCGCCACCCATGCCGTCCAGCTGGCGCGCGCTGGCGTCCGGGCTGCCCATGACGGCGAGAAAAATCGCGTCCCATCGGTTGCGATCCGCCGGTAGATCCTGTTGCCGGAAGACGACGCCGTTGCTGGTGCCGCCGCGCATGAACACGGCGCGTATTCTCTTCTGTCTCACGATTCGGTGGCTGCGTTGCGCCCTGCTATGCGGCCGAAGACCGCCCCGGACACGAGTCCCGTGCCGCCGGGATAATTGTCGTGAAACAATCCTCCGACCATTTCACCGCAGGTGTAAAGACCGTGGATCGGTCGCCAGTCGGTGCCGATTACCCGGGCATGCTCATCGATCTTCAATCCGCCGAAGGTGAAGGTGATTCCACCGGTTGCCGAATAAGCGGCGAAGGGTGGCCGGTCCAGCTTCAACGCCCAGTTCGTCTTGTTGATGTCCAGGGTTTTCGTAGCCAGCCCGTCCTTCTTCGACGGGTCGAAGTCCTGAGGGTCGCACGCGGCTTCGTTGTATTGCGTGAGCGTGCGTAAAGCCTGTGGCCGATCATCGATATCGAGTTGCTGGACTAGTGCTTCCAGCGTATCCGCGGTGATGGGCTCGCTGGTCTGATAACGGCCTTCCAGCAGGTGTATCGTCTTCTGATCGAAGATCTGGTACGCCAGGCTTCCAGGTTGCCTGAGGATAACGCCGCCATATTTCGCATAGGTGAAGAATTGCAGATCTTCGCCCTCGTCCACGAACCGCAATCCGCGTCGATTGATCATCACGCCGAACGGATAGGAGAGACGGTTGCTCTTGTCGGTGAGCGCACGATCCGCGAAGGCGCCCCATTCGTTGCTGATGGGTGTGGAATGACAACCGCTCCACTGGCCCCAGGGCATTGCCCCGAGCTCCAGCGCCATGCGCAATCCGTCTCCCTGATTGTGCGCGGTGCCGCGCACCTTGGCGTGATCCCAGGGGTGGCCCAGGTACTGCGCCCGCCATTGGGTATTCGCCTCGAATCCACCGCAGGCGAGGATCACCGCCCTCGCCCCATGCTCCTCTATTCCGTCGTCGGTCTTTATGCGCACACCGGATACGCGTCCCCGTGGGTCGGTCACCAGGGCGGTGGCGGCGGCCCCGTAGAGAATTTTCACTCCCTTTTTTTCTGCACACTGAAACCACGATCGCGACAGGCCCACGCCTTCGTGCTGGGCACGGATGACGGCGCCCCTGGGCCATTTGACGACATCGCCCACGCGAATGCCGCCCAGCGAGAACGCGGGCTCCATGGGGATGCCCCCGTGGTCGTGCATCCAACGCACGGTGTCGTAGGAATTGTCGATGACGATCGACGCCAGCATCGGGTCACTGCGGCCGCCGGTGACGCGCATGAGATCTTCGCGGAAGTCGCTGCGCGTGTAGGGCTCCACGCCGGCAGTGAAACCGGGCAGCTTCTCGTCGGCGTCGGGAACCAGGGGCTCGAGATCAGCGACGTCATCGTAGGCGATGCGCAACAGTCCGCCGCTCCAGTGGGTGTTGCCGCCGCGCATGTCGCGGGGTGCTTTCTCCAGCACCAGAACACGCCGCGCCCCGTGCTCGACGCTGGAAACACTCGCCGCCAGCGCCGCATTGCCGGCGCCCACGACGATGACATCGAAGTCGCTCACTCCCCGGCTCCCCTCGTTCAAGACAAGTTCTGTTCTACGGGTACAATGCCCCGATTCTGCAGGAGTGTACAGAATGACGAACTTGGTGGAGGTCCGAATCGCGCAACGCGGTTCATTTGCCGACAGCCATGCTTTCGGTGAAATCGGAGCCTATGAGCGCCTGGTGGGACGCGTTCACTTCGCTGTGGACCCTCGGGCCCCGGCCCAGTCAGGCATCGTCGATATCGATAAGGCGCCCCTGAACGCCGCTGGCCTGGTGGAATTCGCCGCCGATTTCTGCATTCTCAAACCCCTGGACATGGCCAAGGGGAACCGCCGGCTGCTCTTCGGCTATGGGAATCGCGGTAACAAGCGCGAGCTGCAGTTCTTCAACGACGCGCCGGCATCGAACGATCCGAAAACGCTGGTCGATGCGGGAAACGGTTTTCTCATGCGCCGCGGTTACGCTCTGGTGTGGGCTGCCTGGGAAGGTGACTTGTTGCCCGGCGATGGTCGCTTGGTTCTCGACCTACCCGTGGCCAGGGACGGCGATCGGCCCATCACCGGCCTGGTACGCAGCGAGTACATCGCCGCCGCCACCGGAATCACCACTTTTCCGTTGAGCGGCAAAGCCTCCACCCTCAGCTACCCTACGCATTCCATGGATCCGCGCGACCACTCCCTCACCCGCCGCCGTTACGCCGATTCCGAACGGTTTCCGGTGGCTGCGGATGGTTGGCGCTTTGCGCGGATGGAAGGCGGTCAGGGCCTGGACGCTCAAGGATCCGAAACTGCCGTCGTGCCTTCGGACATCAATATCTATCTGGCGAACGGCTTCGAGCCGGGATGGATATACGAGCTCGTCTATACGGCGAGGGATCCCCGTGTGCACGGCCTGGGGCACGTGGTGGTTCGCGACCTGGTCAGCTTTCTCAAGCACGAGACACGGGATTGCGCCGGCAACGCAAATCCCCTCGGTGACCACGTGGACAAGGCATACGGCTGGGGACGATCACAAACCGGCCGCTGTATCCGTGACTTTCTGCATGGCGGATACAACGCCGATGCTGCCGGTAGAAAGATCTTTGATGGTGTATTACCCCACGTGTCCGGCGGCGGGCTCATGTGGATGAATCATCGCTTTGCCAGCGTCGTCAGCCCTGCGGGACAGCAGTACGAAGATCACTGGAACTGTGCGGACCGGTTCCCCTTTTCCTATGCCGAATCCACCGATCATCTGACCGGAAAGACCGATGCTATTCTCAAACGGCCGGACACGGACCCACTGGTGCTGCACACGCAAACCGCCACCGAGTACTGGCAACGCCGCGGATCGCTGGTTCACACCGATTCCCAGGGGAACGATCTCGCGCAACCGGAAAACGTGCGTGTCTATCTGTGGGCGAGCTCCCAGCACTTCGCCGATCCCAACACGACAGCCCCCGACACCGGTGGTTGTCAGCACTATACGAACGTGGTGCGGACCTCGATGTTTTTTCGCGCCATGCTGGATTCACTGGATGCCTGGGCAAGCCACGGCACCCCGCCTCCCGAGAGCCGCATCCCGCTGCGCGCCGACGGCACGCTGGTGCCCTTTGCGCAATGGCGGGAGAAATTTCCGGCCATCCCCGGGGTGGCAATGCCCTGCGCCGCCAACTCCCTGCCCCTGATGGACTTCGGACCGGACTTCGAGAGAGGCATTTTGAGCAAGGAACCACCGGACATCACCGATGCCAAGGGATATACGATCCTGGTGCCGGCCGTGAACGAAGACGGTAATGATATCGCCGGTGTTCGCGCACCCATGGTGCAGGCGCCGCTGGGAACTTACACGGGCTGGAATCTGCGTTCCCGCGGCCACGGCCACGGTGCGATGTATTTGTTCGACGGCAGCTACCTTCCTCTCACCGATACGACGGAAGAAAGAAGGATGACCGGTGACCCCCGAAGATCCGTCATGGAACGCTACGCAGATGCCGGCGAATACACCCGCGCCATCGAGAAGGCCGCGCGCAGCCTGGTGGAAGAAGGTTTGATGCTCGAGGAAGACGTGCAGCGCTGCGTTGCCGGCGCCGCGAACTGGGGCCGGCCGTTGCACGACGTGAAGCTATAGCGCCTCTAAGCTAGCTCCGTCGCGTTCGAGCTCATTGATCTTCTTGACGGGATCGATAGCATCACTCTGCAACGATTGGAATGTCTCGCTTGTTTCTCGTCGTCGACGTGACGTGAGGCCGGAACGAAAGGAAATACGGATGCCCCGCGAGGTGAATGAGCTGGGCGAAGCGATCGGTTTTGCGGTACGCGACTGGCGTGCGCCGAATCCGCCGTCCAGGCAGCCAATGGTCGGTCGTACCTGTCGTCTCGAGATGCTCGACCCGGATCGCCACGCCAGCGACTTGCACGATGCGAACGTGCAGGACCGCGAGAACAGACTCTGGACTTACCTCGGCTACGGACCTTTCGGGAGCCTGGTCGAGTACCGCAAGTGGGTGGAGGAGGTAGTAGTGAGCAGTGACCCGCTGTTTCACGCCATCATCGACGCCGCGACCGGTAAAGCCGTAGGCGTTGCCAGTTATCTGCGAATCAGCCCGGCCAACGGGTCCATCGAGGTCGGGCACATCAACTATTCGCCCCTGCTGCAACGCACTCCCGCCGCTACCGAAGCCATGTATCTGATGATGAGACGCGTCTTCGAGGCGGGCTACAGGCGCTATGAGTGGAAATGCGATGCGCTCAATGCCCGATCGCGGGCGGCGGCACAGCGACTCGGCTTTTCGTATGAGGGCATATTCCGCCAGGCGACGATCTACAAGGGACGCAATCGGGATACCGCATGGTATGCGGCCATCGACAAAGAGTGGCCCGAATTGGAAAGCGCCTTCACGCGCTGGCTCGACGTTTCCAACTTCGACGCCGAAGGCAGACAACGGTTGCGTCTGGCGGAGTTGACCCGACCGTTCCTGAACGCATGCGGGTAACGCGGGCAGTGGCGGCATCGTAATATGCATCTTGACGCACCTCTACGTAACTTCCCCCTCGCCGACGTAGCCGGTGAGGCGCGGCGTCTGGAAAGCATGGGCTTCGGCGCATTGTGGAGTTTCGAGACCAGCCGCGATCCCTTCCTGCCGCTTCTGCAGGTCGCACTGGCAACCGAGCGCATTCGATTGGGCACGAACATCGCCGTCGCCTTCGCGCGCACGCCATTCTCCATGGCCATGACCGCGTGGGATTTGCAACGGGCGAGCGGTGGCCGATTGATTCTCGGCTTGGGCACCCAGGTGCGGGCCCACGTGGAGCGCCGGTTCTCGGCCCAGTTCGAGCATCCGGCGGCGCGGATTACGGACTACATTCATTGCTTGCGCGCCATCTGGGAGACCTTTCAAAGCGGGGCAAAACCGGACTACGAGGGACCGTTTTACCGCTTCAAGCTGATCAACGAGATGTTCACCGGCGGCCCCATCGACCATCCGCAGATTCCGATTTTTCTCGCCGGGGTGAATCCACGCATGGCCCGGGCGGCCGGGGAGGTGGCCGACGGCTTCAGCGTGCATCCCATGCATTCGCCGGACTATCTCCGTGAGGTGGTACGCCCGGCCATCGATGAAGGGGCGCGAACACGGGGCAAATCGGTGCAGGACGTCGTGCTGGTGACCGATTGCTTCATCGTGCGGGGGGAGACCGAAAGCGCGCGCAGCCACGCGGCAGAGAGTGTGCGCCGGCAGATCGCGCTTTACGCCTCGACGCCAAGCTACCGTGGTTTCCTCGAGTTTCACGGCTACGCCGATATCGGAAAGCAATTGAGTGCGCTGATGCGCGAAGGGCGGTTGAAGGAGATGCCCGCACTCATCAGCGACGAGCTGCTGGCGGTGGTCGCGATCTCGGAGGCCGACGGGGATCTCGCCGTTCAGATCCGGCAACGTTACGCCGGAGATCTCGTGCAGCGCGTGCTGTTCTACGAGTCGGTTCCCGCCGATGCCGACGAGGAAAGCATGCGCGCCTTCGTCCGGCGCGCCCGGGGCGAAGCGCAGTGAGGCCGGAAGGGGTGACAGGTGGGAACGCGGGCGCCGAAAAGGGCGCCTTAAAGAATAGGGCTCACTAGTCGGAACGTACCCTCGAGGAATCGGTGAGCGGCGGAACGGGTGGCCCACTCGGCAGGGTCGAGACGGCGGGAGTCGGCAATATAGGATTGTTGTAACGTCCTCAGCTTCTTCGCGAAGTCGCGATCATAGACAAACAGCGTCACTTCGTAGTTGAGCCACAGGCTTCGCATGTCGAGATTCACGGTCCCGAACATCGACATGGAATCGTCCACGACTATCGACTTGGTATGCAGCAGTCCTTCGCGGTAAAGAAAGATCTCGACGCCAGCGCCCAGAAGATCGTCGAAATAGGAGCGGCTCGCGTGGCGGGTGAGAAGTGAATCCACCCGCTCCGGTACGATCACTTTCACTTTCACCCCGCGTCCGGCGGCGCCGCGAAGCGCCCGCAGTAAGGAGTCGTCGGGTACCAGATAGGGCGTCGTCAGCACCAGCTCCTCGTGGGCGGCATTGATGAGCGCCAGCAGCATCTGCAGCAAACCGTCCCCCGTCTCCCCGGGTCCCGATGGGACGACCTGGATGTTGGCCGTGCCATGGGGCTTCACACGGTGAAGACCGACACTCTCCGCCAGCGCCTTGACAGGGGTTCCGGTCTCCAGCATCCAGTCGCCAAGCACCGTGACACCCAACGGCGCCACCACCGATCCCCGCAGGCGCACCATGGCATCGACCCAATCGCCGACACCGGCGGCCTGCTTGAACATCCTCGGGTCTACCAGATTCATGCTGCCGGTCCAAGCCACCGCTCCGTCGATAACCACGAGCTTGCGGTGCAGGCGCAGGTCGGTACGACCGATGAAGCTCCGGAACAGACCCACGGGCAACGCCGGCTGTACCTGGACGCCGGCTGCTCGAAGCCGCTCAGGCTGCCTGCCCTTCAGCCATGGCCGCGCACCCAGTGCGTCCACGAGTATTCGGCAAGTGACACCCCGCTCCGCCGCCCGCATCACGGCTGCCAGCACATCGTCCGCGCCCCCGCCTTCGTTCCAGATATAGAACGCCATCGAGACGCCGGTTCTGGCCGAGTCGATGTCACGGGCGATGGCTTGCAGCACCTTCTCCGGGTCGGAATACAGTTCGATGTCGCTGGCGCGAACCGTCGAGCAGCCGGCGACATTGCGGCCCAGTTGATTCATTTCGGCGGCGGCGCGGGGCTGGCGCGACCAGTCTACGTCGGTGAGATCGGCCCATGACATGTCGCCGCCGGGTTGGCCGAGGAGGCTTGCGAGCGCATCGATCCTGTGTCTACGCTCCGGTCCGACGCGGCGTTCTCCGATGAGGAGGTAGAGAAGCGCGCCGGCGAAGGGCAGCATGACGATCAGGAGCAACCACGCGAAGGCCACGCCTGGCGCTGGCCGCTTCATGACGACGCGAATGCCGATGGCGAACACGATCAGCACGTGTGCCAGCGTGGTGATGGCTAGAGGGTGGTGGAAGTTGTCCAAGGTGCCTAAAGGATCAGCCGGCCGGAACTCTGTTCGACTAGCCTGATGTCTCGCATCGCCGCTGATTGGCTGCTACGATTTGCCGTTCGGTCAGGCATTCTATTACTCTTTAAAAGAACGAGTACACAAGGCATCGGAGCCGAGGCTGTGAGAATCACTTACCTCATCATCGACGATTTCTACGATGACCCTCATGGGGTTCGAAACGCTGCTCTGCACACCGATTATGCGCGCATGGCGGATGGTGCCAACTATCCGGGCGACAATTCGGCTGAAGTTTTCGAGATGGAAGGACTCAACGAGTTCGTTTCAAATCTGGTGCACGAGCCGGTGGTGGGCACGCCGAATACCGGACACTGCCGCTTTCGTATCGCGACGGCCGGCGCCGAGGCGCGGGCGCGGTTCAGAATACACGTGGACGGTGACTCCTATTGGTCAGGAATCGTCTACCTCACGCTGCCGGAACATTGTCGCGGTGGGACGGAATTCTACCGTCACAAGGAACTCGGTACCGACCGTGCGCCCATTTACGATAGTGAAGTTGCTCCGTTCGGCGGCAAATCCTGCGTCCGCTTCACCCAGGAGATCATCCAAAGGGACAGCAACGACGAATCGAAATGGGAGCACGTGATGACGATACCCATGCGCTTCAATCGATGTGTGTTATTCAGACCGTGGTTCTGGCATACCTCTGGGGAGTCTTTCGGCGATCGGGGCGAAAACGCGCGTCTGATCCAGCTGTTTTTCTTCACCCTCGACAAATCCAAGCTTCAGGGCTCCGATCCGGATACGGGCGCCGCCGCTGGTTCCGTCACCGGGCTACCGACCAAGACAACCCAAGATCCACCATCCTCCTAGCCCGAGCATGAATCAGCACCGAATCGCGAAGCTCTGGGAGCGTGCGATGGCTGCGGAGCAGCGCGAGGATTGGTCCACGGCGAAACGCCTGTACCGGAAGGTGGTCGATGCCGTGCCAACCCAGGCCGCGACCTTCCAGCGACTCGGTCTGATCGCGCTTCGCGAAGGGCAGCCGAAAGACGCGATGGACAACTTCCAGCGTTCGCTTGTCATCGAGCCCGACGACCCGGTATGCCTCAACAATCTCGGCAACGTGCTGCGAGAGCTGGGGAGACTCCGGGAGTCGGTGCCCGCCTACAGACAGGCACTCGCTTGTCAGCCGGACTACGCGAGCGCTCTCTATAACCTCGCGGGAACGCTTGCGCTACTGGGCGAGCATTCCCAGGCCGTCGGCGCCTATCGAAAGCTTCTTCGACTCTCGCCCGGCGATGCGGAAGCTTGGAATGCGCTCGGGTTGTCGTTATTGGAGATCGGTGAAGAGGCGGAGTCGAAAAAGGCGCTGCGCGAAGCGCTGCGGCTCAAGCCAAACGATGCGGAGCTCCTGAGCGAGCTGGGGGTTGTCCACCAGTTCGAGGGCGATCTCGAAGCGGCCGGACGCCTGTACCTGGCGTCCATCGAGTCCGATCCTGGTTTCGCCCGCGCATACGACAACCTGGTTCGATCGCGGCGAATGAAAGCCGACGACCTCGTTCTCGTCGAACCCATCGAGAAGATTGCGAGCGACGAATCCAAGGATGACGAGTCGCGGCTGATCGCCCGGTTTGCCCTCGGAAAGATCTACGATGACTGCGCGGACTATGATAAGGCCTTCGAGAACTACGCAATCGGCAATACCCTCAAGCACCGCATGATCGAGTTCGATGCCATGGAGCACAGCGCCTGGGTAGACCGAGTCCTTACGGAGTACGATGAAGAATTTTTTCGCGCACACTCGCGTGAAGGAAATTCATCGTCGCGCCCGCTGTTCGTGATCGGGATGATTCGCTCCGGCACCTCGTTGATCGAGCAGATACTGGCCAGTCACTCGCGCGTCTATGGAGCGGGCGAACTGCTGGAAATCACCAAGCTGGTCACCGATCTGCCAGCCACCCTGAAAACCATATCGGAGTATCCCGAGTGCATCCGGCAACTGGACGCGGATACGATTCGAGCGGCAGCGAGCAAGTATCTCCAATTTCTCAATGGCCGTGATGACCAGGCGCAGCGCGTCGTGGATAAGCTGCCGACGAATTTTCTTCACCTGGGCTTCATCGCAGCATTACTGCCAAATGCTCGTATCGTTCATTGCCGCAGGGAGCCCCTGGACGTGTGTTTGTCAATTTTCTTCCAGCGCTTCGCCAAGGGTCATTCCTACGCCTACGATTTCGATGACATCGCCGCTTACTACGCGGAATATGAACGCCTCTTAGGGCATTGGAAAAAGGTACTCCCGATCGAGATTCTCGATGTTCAGTATGAGAAATTGCTGGACGATCTCGAGTGCGCAATCCGCCGCATGCTGAATTACTGTGAACTGGATTGGGAAGACGCGTGTCTTGCCTTCCACCGAAGCCAAAGGCCGGTGCGAACCGCCAGCTCCTGGCAGGTGCGGCAACCTCTCTATCAAACGGCAAAAGCACGCTGGAAGAAATTCGATCGTCACCTGGATGGCCTCAAGAAGGCACTGTCGGACCGTGCTGTACGCTGGGACTCGGCAGGTTGATCATGAGGCTCCTGCTGACCCTGATTTCAAAAGTTCCTTTCGCCGCGCTTTACCTGGTCTCGGATGCCTTCTATCTGCTCAACAGGTACGTGATTCGTTATCGCTATGATGTCGTTCGGAGCAATTTGCGAAATTCCTTTCCCCAGCGGTCGGAGGGTGAAATAGGTACTCTCACGGAGCAGACTTTCCGCAATCTTGTCGACACTCTGGTCGAAACCATCAAAGGTATTGGAATCTCCCGAGACGAGTTGGAGCGTCGTATGGAGATTACCGCCTCGAGCCGGGTGCGCGAGCTGGTCGACCAGGGAAAGCCGCTGTTGTTCCTCACGGCGCACTACTGCAACTGGGAATGGCTCCTGCTGTATTCCTGTATGCATCTGCCTCATCCTCTGATGGCCGCATACCAACCGTTTCACAATCGGCGTTTCGACGAATTCATGCTCGCGGCACGTACCCGGTTCGGAGGGGAGCTCATCCCTGCCACGGACTTGATCAGGGAGCTCATGAAGCACCGAAAGACTTTGAGAACCCTGACGCTTTTGGCCGACCAGAGTCCAGCGAGAAATGAGCGAAAGTACTGGACGACGTTTCTGAATCAAGATACTGCTTTTCTCGATGGTATAGACAGCCTCGCCTGGTTGACCAAGATGCCGGTGATTTTCGTGAGCAGCAAACGCGTCAAGCGCGGTCACTATGACGTGTCGCTCAAAGTGATCGCGGAACCGCCATATGAGAAGAACGCCCATACTGTCGTCGAACGCTACGCCCGTGAGCTGGAAGCGATGATCCAGGCCGATCCTGCGGCATGGTTGTGGTCCCACCGTCGCTGGAAGTTCAATCGGTCGGATGATGATTGTTGATGATTGGCTGCCTGGAATCCGCATCCGACAGCTGATTTCAGCGGGAAAAGAGGCGCGTCAAGGCGATGATGTCTGGCGTCCGCGGTCATTGAAATTCGGAGGCATGGAATCTTGTTAGCGTTCCTGGTAGCCATACCGTTTCTAGGCGCAGCTCTTCCCCCCCTGTTCAAGTCACGCTTGCGGCTCGATCCGGCACTGGCGGCGGCTCTGGTCGCCGGCCTCGCTCTCGCTTGCCTCCTGAGCCTGACGTGGGCGGCCTTTCAGGGCGAGGTCGTGATCTTGAGCTGGCCGTGGCTTCCAAGCATCGGATTGGAGCTCGCCTTTCGCTTCGACGGGCTCGGCATGCTGTTTGCTTACTTGATAGTCGGCATCGGGCTGCTGGTCATCTTGTACGCGCGTTACTATCTGAAGGCAGAGGATGCCACCGGCCGCTTTTATGCGTTCCTGCTGTTGTTCATGGGCGCGATGCTGGGCGTCGTGCTATCGGAGAATCTGCTGCTTCTGCTGATCTTCTGGGAGCTCACGAGTCTCTTTTCCTTTCTTCTCATCGGCTACTGGAAGCACGACGCGCAAGCGCGCCAGGGTGCGCGCCTGGCGCTATTGGTGACGGGCGGTGGCGGGCTCGCATTATTCGCGGGGATTTTGCTGCTCGGGCACATTGTCGGGAGTTTCTCGCTCAGCGACGTTCTGCAGGCGGGGGCGGTGGTGAAAAGCCATCCACTCTACGATCTGACGCTGGTTCTAATTCTGCTCGGAGCATTTACCAAGTCGGCGCAATTTCCCTTTCACTTCTGGCTGCCCCACGCCATGGCGGCGCCCACCCCGGTCAGCGCCTACCTGCATTCAGCCACCATGGTGAAGGCGGGGATCTTCCTGCTGGCCCGCCTGTTCCCCGTGCTTTCGGGCACTGACATGTGGTTCACGCTGGTCGGGGGTGCCGGCGTCATCACGCTGGTGATGGGCGCCTACCACGCGCTCTGGCAACACGATCTCAAAGGCCTGCTCGCTTACTCGACCATCAGCCACCTGGGGCTCATCACCTTGTTGTTCGGTCTGGGGACGTCACTCGGCGCTATCGCCGCCGTCTTCCACATCATGAATCATGCCGTATTCAAGGCTTCGCTGTTCATGGCCGCCGGCATCATCGATCACGAAACCGGCAGCCGCGACATGCGCAAGATCAACGGGCTGTTCAAGTACATGCCCTACACGGCGGTGCTCGCCATCGTCGCGGCCGCCGCCATGGCGGGGGTGCCCCTGCTCAACGGATTCATCAGCAAGGAGATGTTCTTTCAGGAAACCGTGGATCTGGCCGCTCTTGGGTTTGTGGGTTACGGCTTGCCGGCGGCGGCGGTGCTCGCGGGCATCGGCTCGGTGGCTTACTCCTCACGATTCATCCACGACGTATTTTTCAACGGTGAGCCCGTCGGACTCACGAGAACCCCCCACGAACCGCCGCGCTGGATGAAGTTTCCCATGGAGCTTTTGGTTGTCCTGATCATTGCGGTGGGTGTCGCACCGGCCTACACGGTGGGGCCGATCCTCGACGTGGTGGCCGGCAGCGTACTGCAACGCGGTCTTCCTGAGTTTAATCTGAGTCCCTGGCACGGATTCAACATCGCTTTCATGATGAGCATGGTGGCGCTGGTGGGCGGCGTCATCGTGTATGCGCTTCGTCACCGGATATTCGCATTGCACGATCGGATTTTTCCACCCATCAGCGGCCGTAACATGACCGAAGGTCTGCTCCACTGGATCTTTCGCTGGGCGGTACGCTTGAATGCGCTCATCGAGAACGGGTCGCTTCAGCGCTACCTCTTTCTTTTGATAGCCAGCACCCTGGTCGTCGGCGTGGCGGCCTTTCGCGGTGAGCCGCTATTCGGGTCGGCGCCCACGCAGCCACTCGACCTCCAGACGCTTTCCCTTGGCGTTTTTCTGATGGCCGGCGCCGTCGGCACGGTGCTCTTCCACCGTTCGCGATTCACGGCGGTGGTGGTCGTCGGCGTCGTCGGTTTGATGGTGTCATTGCTGTTCGTGCGTTTCTCCGGGCCGGACATCGCCATGACGCAGCTACTGGTGGAGTTTGCGACGGTCATGCTGATTCTGTTGGCGCTGTTCTTTCTTCCGTGGACCTCGCCGGCCGAATCCAGCGCCGTCAGGCGGATCCGCGATGCATCGGTAGCGGTGTTGACGGGCGCCGGAGTCGGTGCGCTGAGCTACGCTTTGCTCACCCGTCCTCTACAGAGCATTTCCCAGTTCTATATTGCGGAAGCGAAACCGGGTGGTGGTGGCACCAATATCGTCAACGTGATCCTGGTGGACTTTCGCGGCTTCGACACCCTGGGTGAGATCACGGTGCTCGCCATCGCGGCGGTGGGCATCTACGTGCTGCTTTCGAACGCCAACCTGGGTATTCCGGGCGCCGACATGGACGGCCGGCCCTGGGCCTGGGATCGGCATCCCGTGGTGCTCGCGGTTATCGCGAGGACCATGTTGCCCCTGGCCTTGCTGGTGGCCGTCTACCTGTTTCTGCGCGGTCACAATCTGCCCGGCGGCGGGTTCATCGCCGCATTGGTCGCCGCCACCGCGCTGATTCTGCAGTATCTCTCCGATGGCTCGGCGATGGCGCGTACACGTATCGGCTGGCGGTATCGGGTGCTGCTGGGCACCGGCATCCTGATCGCCGCCGCGACCGGTATCGGCAGCCTGTTCTTCGGATACCCCTTTCTCACCACCTCCTTCACCTATTTCAGCCTGCCGATAGTGGGCACGTTCGAGCTGGCCACCGCCATGCTGTTTGATCTGGGTGTTTTCGTCGCCGTGGTGGCCACCGTCATTCTCATTCTTGCCAGCCTCGGCCGGCTGAACGCACCGCTGGACAGCGTACCAACCATCCGCTGGCGTAAAGACAGGGAGCAATAGTGGAAGCCTTGTTTTCCATCGTCATCGGCATTCTGGTTGCCTGCGGTGTTTATCTGGTTCTGCGTGCGCGCACATTTCCAGTGGTTCTCGGGCTGACGCTCATCAGCTACGGCGTGAACGTATTCCTGTTCGCCTCGGGCGGCCTCGTGATCGGAAGCGCGCCCCTGGCATTGCCCGAGGTACTGATCCATCCGGACCCACTGCCCCAAGCGCTGGTTCTGACCGCCATCGTCATAGGTTTTGGTATGACCGCCTACACCATCGTGTTGGCCTTGAAGGCCTACGGCGAGCTCCAATCCGATCATGTGGACGGGGAGGCACAGGGATGAATCACTGGATTATCGTGCCGGTGCTGCTGCCTCTGGTCGCCGGCGCGCTACTTCTCGTTCTGCAGGGGTCCGGCCTTGCCGCCAAGAGAGCCGTCAGCATTGCCGCGACCACCGCGTTGGTTCCGGTTGCCATGGGACTGATGGCTATCGCCGCCACCGGGGAGCAGCAGATCTATTATCTGGGGGACTGGCCGGCGCCGTTCGGCATCGTGCTCGTTCTCGATCGGTTGAGCGCGCTGATGCTGGCGCTCTGCAGCGTGTTGGCCTCGGCAAGCCTGCTCTACGCGCTGGGCGGCGACGACACCAAGGGGGCGGAATTTCACGCCCTGTTCCAGTTTCAACTCCTCGGCATCAACGGTGCATTTCTGACCGGCGACTTGTTCAATCTGTTCGTGTTCTTCGAGATCCTGCTCATCGCATCCTATTGTCTCATTGCACACGGAGGTGGGCGTGCGCGAATACGTGCCGCCATGCACTTCGTGGTACTCAACCTGGTCGGATCGTCGGTGTTCCTGATCGCTCTCGGCGTCATCTACGGAACCCTGGGAAGTCTGAATATGGCCGACCTGGCGCTAAAGGTGGCCGCGGTGGATGCCGACTCTCTGGGACTCGTCAGGGTAGCCGGCCTGCTGCTGCTGGTGGTTTTCGGATTGAAGGCGGCGCTGTTGCCGCTGGGCTTCTGGCTGCCGCCGGCGTACCGATCGGCGACCGCCGCGGTTGCCTGTCTATTCGCCATCATGACCAAGGTGGGGGTTTACGCGATTATCCGCGTGCACACGCTGATCTTCATCGATCCGTCGGATGGCGGATTCTCGTTGGACGCCTGGCTGCTGCCACTGGCGCTGGCGACCATCGTCGCCGGAACGATCGGCGCGCTGGCCGCCTCGGAGCTTCGCGCCACGGTGTCGTATCTGGTGGTGGTGTCCGTCGGTACACTGCTGGCGGCTGTAGGCCTGTTCTCCCGGGACGGTCTGGCGGCGGCGCTCTATTATCTGGTGCACAGCACGCTGGTCGTCGGGGGGTTGTTTCTGCTTGCCGATCTGATCGGTCGACAGCGCGGAGAGGTGGGGGCGCGGCTGGACCGATCCCGGTCGGTCTATCAGCCGGCGTTACTCGGCACGTTGTTTTTCTTCGCGGCTGTGGCGGTGTCGGGGTTGCCGCCGCTCAGCGGCTTCGCGGCCAAGGTCTCTATCCTGCAGGCGGCGCAAACGTCGGCCGCCGCCGCCTGGGTCTGGGGGATCATGCTGACATCCGGGCTGTTCGTCATCGTCACCATGAGCAGGGCCGGCACGGCGATATTCTGGCGCACCGAGGACACACAGGGAGAACCACGGCCCGTGCGCGGTATCGAAGCCCTGTCCACGTGCGGATTGCTGGCGGGCGCATTGCTGCTCATGGTGTTCGGCAGGCAGGCCTTCGATTATGCGCAAGCGACCGCCGAGCAATTGTTACACCCTTCCGGCTACATCGAGGCCGTGCTCGCCAATGAATCGGTGAGCACGCCTGCCTCCATGAGGGAGTAGAGACGATGTTTTTCAGGCGACGCTGGCTGCCGCATCCCGTGACAAGCGCGGTCTTGTTCGTTGTGTGGCTGCTGCTCAATCACTCGCTTTCGGCGGGCCACATCCTGCTCGCTGCTACTCTGGGAGTGCTGATTCCATTGTTCACCCGGCGATTTTTCCCAGAACCGGTAACCATCGGGCGGATCGGTACAATTCTGCGATTTATCGTTATCGTGCTGTGGGATATCGTGGTCGCGAGCTTCACTGTGGCGCGCCTGACCCTCGGTCCAACGGCGAAACTCAGGCCTCGCTTCATCCGCATCCCGGTGGCGCTCGGCGACGACTTCGCGCTCACGGCATTGGCGAGCACCATTTCATTGACCCCGGGCACCGTGTCTGTGGAGCTTGCCCCCGACCGCGAGCACATACTCATCCATGCCCTGGACGTGGATGACGAGGCTGCGTTGGTGCGGACGATCAAAGAGAGATACGAAGCGCCCATCAAGGAGATCTTCCAATGCTGATGATCATGCTCGGGTCTGCCGCCACCATGCTGGTCGTCGCCATGGGCTGTAATATGTGGCGTCTGTTACGCGGGCCGGATGCTACGGATCGGGTTCTGGCACTCGATACGCTGTACATCAACGCCGTCGCGCTGCTGGTTCTGACCAGTATCTCCTACGGCAAGGAGATTTTCTACGAAGCCGCGATCCTCATTGCCCTGCTCGGCTTCGTAGGCACGGTTTCGCTCACCAAGTTTCTATTACGCGGTGACATCATCGAGTAGCGGAGGGCAGCATGATTCTGGAACTCCTTAGTGTGATACTGATTCTATTCGGAGCGGGCTTCGCTCTCATCGGCTCCATCGGGTTGTTGCGCTTTCCCGACGTATTCACGCGCTTGCATGGCCCCACCAAAGCCACCACCCTCGGGGTTGGCGGCGTGCTCCTCGGCACTATTTTGTATCTTATTTTACAGGGAGAGGCGGGTGTTGTTCGTGAGCTGCTGATCACCGTTTTCCTGTTTCTGACCGCCCCCGTCAGCGCCCACCTGATCGCCAAGGCGGCCCTGCATCGGCGATGCCGGTCCGTCTGTGAACTCCCCGGGGATGAGCCGCGATAGGGATTACATCCGGCTCAACGTGTCAACCAGTAAGTCGCTCCCGGCAGGTCCATGACACCGATAGTCAGAAACCACTCGTCGTTGAAGTCCGTGATGTCCCGTGTGCCCAGACCGACCCGCAGCCGGTCTTTCAGGAAGCTTACATGGATATCGCCACCGGCGGTGTCCTGATCTCCAATTTCCGGTTGATCCCACTCGTGGTACCAGGTCGGTGTAATTCCGAAGCTGGAGATCATGCTGGAATCCGTACGCCGTATATAGCCCAACCCGAGTCCGAAGTAATTCTCTCGGTTCTTGCTGGCGCTGGAGTTAAATAATCCGCCGGCGAATCCGAGGCTGACGCGCAGATTCAGCAGGTTATTCTCTGACAGGGCCATGGTGGGTTGCCAGCTCAGGAGAATGTCACCCTCGACAAAATCCCAATCAATCCCGTAGGGCATGACGTAACGCCAGATCCAGTCCTCCGGCGCCGTGGAGGGCGAGAAAGTAAACGAGGGGTACTTGTAAGTAGCGCTTTGCAGGAAATGGGCGGTTGTCCCCATGAGCACCGTATACGATGACTCGCGCTTGTCCGGATCCGGCTCCCGGGCGGCATAGAGGTCGGCCGCCTGACGTTCGAGATAAACCAGGCGGGCCGTCACGCGTCGCGTCAACTCGGTGGGCCATTTGTCCGGGTCATCCATGATCTGAGCCAGAAGGGGTTCCTCGCCACTGGCGGTTTTCGTCGGAACGAAGCCCTCCGCCTTCAAATGCGCGAAAAAAGTATCTTCGGTGAAGAAAATGTCCTCTTCGTCTTCTGCCAGGCTCTCGCCCGCCTCGAGGGTTTTTGCGAGAGCGTCGTGGATAATCTGCATGTCGCGATGCGGCGGTGGAAGCGGTGAATAAGAAAAACCGAACAGGCTATTCTTTGCAAATTCCCTTTCCGCCAGCCGCGCAAATACGTAGCGGCCGGGAGCATCGTTGCCGATGTCCAGAGCGCCGTAGAGCTGCTCACCGAGGGAATCGATACACAGGCCGAACTCCGCCGATTGTTGCTTCGGCGGATACTGAAGGCTGCAAAGGTTGTGCGATAGCATGATGAGCGCATCATATACACCCACATAGTAATCGTACTCGCGAAACTTGAAGTCGAGGAACGATCCGAAATCACTGAGCAGAGTGCCGGTGATCGGCGCGCCCCGACTCGAGACTCGCAACGCGCGGTCATTGTGGATCGATTGGCGGGATCGGCCAATACTCACATACAACCGCCGGTCGTCAATCTGCGCGCGTTCGATAATCGTCATCAGCGCCGCGCCAAGCTGGTTGCGATAGCGTCGGACGTCGATTTTGCATTCGGTGTGAGGCTCGGATCCGGAGCCTGCCGCCGAGCGCGTGCAGTCATCGACGACACCCGCATGGACGAGGCCTTCAGGCGAGTAAGGCGCGGAAATAACGGGCCTCACCCGATCATAGGCAATTTCCAGCAAGCGCCCCGCTCTGCGCGTCGCTTCCGCGCAGTTGACAGAAGATTCGAAATACGGGAGCTCCGGCCCGCATTCGAAATCCGGGTGCTGCTCGGAGAGGATGTCGCTGAGCGCATAGCTCAATCGGGAAAGATTGAACCGCCAATGCTCACCGGTGGTTTCGCGATACAGCTCATATCTCCTGGCGGTACCCATGGCTCCGAGCAGCAGGGTACTTTCAGAAAACAGGCTGAAGTCCATGATCCGGCAGGCGTCGGGCGGATTCGCCGAGGCACAGGCAGTATTGTCCGGGGGCTCGGGTGCTTCGTATCGCACCCGATCCGGGTTGATGTAAAAATAGGTGACCGGAAGGGGGTTTTCGGATGCACGGATGTTGCCTTCGGCCAGCGTGCGAGCCAAACCGACAGGTAGGTTGTCGAACAAGCCACCATCGGCGAACTCTGCCTCGTCGAGCTCATACCCCGGCGGGCATACCAGATCCGAATCGGATTGCCCGGCCTCAGAGGACGGTGATTCCCCATCGGCGCTGACCTCTCGCACCATTAGACGACAATATTGAAAACGTCTGCGGCCGAATGCCGCAGGAAAAGCGCTGGTTGCCGCGGCAGCTTCTATGATGCGCTCACTGGATATGGAGAAAGGCGGCGCGCTGCGCGGGCGCGGCATCAGGATCATGGCCGGGTCCGAGAGCGTGGGATAGTCGGCCGGGTTGAAATAGTACGTGACGCTGCCGTCGTCCGTTACCCGTAACTCGAAGGGGATGAAAAATCGCTGATTCTGTACCTTGAGGTCAGCGACCATCAGCTCCTGGGGATGGACGCGCGTCACCGTAACGCCCAGGGGAACTCTGCAACCAACCCGGAAGGCGGGTTGGTCCCATTGTTTGCGCAGACCCTCGGCAGCATCGAACCAGTCCTTGCGTGAGAGCACCGCGTCATCGGGAAGATAGGAGTCGGAGTCGGCTTCAGGGGGAAGCAGGGAATTGATATCGAGCCTCAGCCAAATTTCCCGGAATACATTGTCGCCGATGGAATTGGCGATGCCGCCATCGGATTCGGGACGGGTGCACCACGCCAGGCCGGTGAGAAGCGTATTGATGCCACCCGCCGAGGCGCCCGCTACGCTCGCCACCTCGATTGGACGCACCTGGCCGCCACTCAGGGTGCCCAGATTCCCGAGCTCCTGCGCCAGCTTGAGGGCGCCCCAGTTGAGGCCCGCCTCATAAGAGCCCTTGCTCGCTCCACCGCTGATCGCAAGCGCGACTCTCTGATTCAGATCAATTTGCCCGGCGAACAGGCTGCCGGTAACCAGGCCGAGGCCGAGGAACGCAGCCAGCAGACCGCGAATTGAACCGCTCATACGCTGAATTTCCTTTCCACCCGCTGTGCTTCCGTGCCGCTCCTCGGCCACCATCACGTCCCGCGGGTCACGAGTGTAACCTCGCGCCGCCGTTACCTAAAGCAGAGACTCGTTGATAGCCGTCGCACTCCCGGCCCGCCTTTCGCCACTGTGCGCCGCGCGTTCGCTGGCAACCAGCCAGTCTCGAATGCGTCCCGAGTCGCCGTACTTGCTCAACTTACCCCAGGAATTCAGCAGTACGACGATGAGTTGGCGATCCACAATGGTGGTGCGCATGATCAGACAATTGCCGGCCTCCGAGGTAAAGCCGGTCTTGCTGAAAGAAATCTTCCAGCGTTCCCTATGCACCAGTGAATTGGTGTTTCGAAACGAGAGTTCCCTACCGGTGCTTTGATCGATCACACGGAACCGTTTGGTGGTGGACCAGCGGGCGACGAGCGGGTAGTTGCGGGTGGCATGGACAAGCCTCGCCAGATCGCGGGCCGTGGAAATATTCTCGGGGCGCAAACCGCTGACATCCGCCACCCGCGTGCGGGTTAGTCCCAGCATCCTGGCTTTTTCGTTCATCACGCGGACCAGGGTGCGGGATCCACCGGGGTAGGTACGTCCGAGTGCGGCCGACGCACGGTTATCCGAGGCCACCAGGGCTATCTGCATCAGCTCAGCGCGCGTCAACGTGGTTCCGAATGGCAAGCTCGAGCGCGAGCCCTTCAGTCGGTCCCGATCCTGATCGGTGATCTCGATGCTCTGATCCAACGGGATCCCCGCATCGAGCATCGTCACCACCGTCAACAGCTTCGTCAGGGAGGCAATGGGTCGCGGCTTGTCGATATCACGCGCGTACAAAATGACGCCTTCTCTTTCGTCAATGATCAGTCCGACCTGGGAGCGGAGCATGAGCGCCCGCGGATCGCCGTAGCGAACGGCTTTCCAGGCCGGAATAGCCGGCGGCGCGGAAAGGATTTCCGGCTCGCCGGATACGACGGCTTCGGGAAAAGTGGCCGCGATGCCGACGATGGCAGCGAGTATTCCGAATCTGAATTGTCGCACGCTGGGCCGTATCGCGAATTGACACTTGCTCAATGCTAGACAGTCGATCCTGAATAGCCAGACTGAACTATAATGCCCGCGGGGAAAAATGGGAGGAATCTTCTGATGATGAGCCTGCTTTTTCTGCTGTTTCTGGTGGTCATGATTCTCGCATTGTCAGACAAGGAGACACTTTCGTTTAAAACCTTCGGGGTGGCGATCATTCTGAGCACGTTCTGGTTTCTCCATCATGCCACGTCATCGTTGGAAATTCAGTTATAGCAGAAGATGAGCATGGAAATCGGCTTGTTCAGGAAATTGAATGCCATCGGGATGCTAGCCGTAAGCGCCGTGCTGGCGATGGCATTCTACAGCCAGTTCACCCAGAATGAATTACCGTGTCCCCTGTGCTTGTTGCAGCGGGTCGCAACCGTTGCCGTGCTTGCCGGGCTGACGCTCAACGTCGTAAAGGGCCCGAAGCCGGATCACTACTCACTGATGATCATCAGCGCGTTCTTCGGCGGCGCAGTATCGTTGCGACAGATAAGCTTGCATGTCATCCCCGGCACCGGGACCTATGGCGCCCCGTTTCTTGGGATGCACTACTATACGTGGGCATTCATCGTTTTCGCTTTCATCATATTGGGAACCGCGATCATCGCCGCTTACAGCACCCAGTATCACAAGCAAAAGTACATTCCGTTCCGTCAGCAGGGCGGCCTCGCCAAAGTCGCCATCGTGACTGCCGTCGTCCTCGTCAGCATGAACGTCATCGTCGCGTTTGCCGAATGCGGACCATTGCAATGTCCGGATAACCCCACATCATACTGGTTGTTCGATTGACTCCTGGTCGCGCAAATCCCGCCAGCGATCGTAGGCGTATACCCGTTCTACGAATCTGTCCCGAATAGCCGGATCCCTCAGCCGGCCTTCCTCCTCGACGGGCATCGACGGCCAGGCCCGCATCACGATGCACGCATACACCCCGGATGAGGTTTCACTCGGTATGCCCTGCTCGTCATACACCGGAACCCCCGCCATCCCACAGGAGGGAGAGCCGGCCTTGAACACATAGCCGCTGATACGCGGACAGGTCTCCACCATCCATCGTGCGTAGTGAGCAAGTTTTTCGGTAACGTCGATACCATCGATCGGTATCTCCACTGCTCTTGGTTGTGACGGCGTCCCGGTCAAGCGAATCGGTGAACGGGGCGTGCCCAGGCCGACGGCGACCTCGGGACAAAAGGGCAGATACTCGAAGTATTTCCCGAGTTCGTCTACGAGCAGGGAGTTCCACTTGTGCCCGCCGTCATAGCGCACCGGCTGACCAAGCAGGCAACTGCTTATGCCGACGGGGATGCGTCTCTCCGGGTGGCAGGCCATCGTCCTTCGTAACGAACTATTCCACCAGTCCGCGCGCCTGCAGGGCTTTTCGGATCCGCTCGATTCTGTCCCGGTTGACACCACTGTCGCTGTGGCCCGTGCGCGCCGCCGACCGGACCGCGATGATTCCTTCATCGGCGCGCAGGTTGAATTCCGTGTCGTCGACGAATTGCATGACGGCGCTGCGCACTTCTATGTGCAAATAGCTGTCGGTGACCTCGACCAGCGTGATTCTCGCTTGCGCGGCAACCACATTCTGTAGTCCGTGCCAGGCCGTCTTCGGAAGTGCCGTCAAGCGATAGGGCTCCACCCGGTGTGCTTCATCCGTGGCGTCGCTGGAGACGCAGTTGGGACTGTTCGGGCAGGCTGCGAAGCGATTGTCGACGAGCCCGGTCGTTACTTGATTGCTGGTACAGGCGGTCAGCGCGAACAGGACCAATGTCGATAGCCACTTCATCAGGGTTTCTCGCAATCGAACGTGCTTGAGCTCAACGAATCGGGAGTCATCGATGGATTGCAATGCCCGTTCGGATCTTATCCCATCGTGGACATGGTGGCCACAGAGGGGCCGGCAAAGCGCGTCGATGAAGGGCGACTACGGGGAAGCGGGCGGTCCCTTTGCAGGCGCAGGAATGGCGTCGATTCAGCTAGAAGTTCGCCTCGAGGTAGCGTCTGAATCGCCCAAGCCCATAGACGAGAAAGCCTGTCAGGATCATCGGTATGCTGACATAGGATGCGGGATTGTAAATCCACACGTAGGCGAACCACGCGGTGGAGAGACTGCAACCGATCTCGGCGGCCAGCATGAGTTTCCGAAACCAGAACGATTGCCAGAACCTTGGCTTGTCCGCTTTTGCCCGCCGGCAGAGAATGTCGATTTCGACTCCGAGTCTGGTCAAGACATGAGAGCGGGTTCTCTCGACCTTGCCGTATAGCTTGTCGAGTACATCCGGGGCCCCGATGGTGATTATCACCTCGGAAAGTTGATCCCTTACAAAGGGATCGCACGGGTTGAAGAACTCCGCGACCAGTTCTTTCAGCTCTACGGGGCCGATATCGTTCTTGGCGGCCTTTGAGCTGGTGAGGAACTCCTTGAGGGCGGAAAGGCAGACATCCAGCCGGTTCTGAAGCATTTCGCAGCACAGTAGCGTGCTCTGCATCAGTGTATCGTTGGACTTCAGTGTTCCGCTTGCATCATTCTTACGCAGCAACGCTGCGATATCATCCACCAAGCGCAAATTTTGAGCCGACACCTGGTCGCTCAGAAGGTCTCGGGCGGCTGGAATTGGGTCGATCGTGGCCACGGGTGCATCTCGAATCAAATCATCTCGGTACTTATCGGCACGGGGCGAGGGAAACCAAAGGGTATTCGCCCCGGCAGCCTCCCGTTTCGGAGTATTCCGCGGCTCGAACGGCCAGCAGAGTCCAGGTTCGGTGCCCGGTCTGAGCACCGGTAGACACTTTTCGGGTGGCCCTGGCCGTCCTCCCGGTGTTGAGAAAGCGAGCCGATGCAGGGCCTATGGCCGCGGATTCCGGTTAACATCACGACCAATCGGCGGCCAGCCGGTGAATCGAGCGCATCAGTATGAAAAACGGGGAACTCCGGATTGCCGTCATCAAGGGTGACGGCATCGGCGTGGACGTCACCAATGCTACCCTCGCCGTCATCGCTGCAGCCGAACGGCGGATCGGCGGCTTGTCTCTTGGCTACGAATTTCTCGACGCCGGCGCCGCCTGCTTTCGGCAAACCGGACGCGATATGGCGCCGGCTGCGGAGCAAGCGGCGGCCGCCGCCGATGCAATACTTCTGGGCGCCATCGGGCTTCCCAGCGTGCGTCACGAGGATGGCACGGAGATCGCACCCGCACCTGCGTCTCAGGGAGAGATTGCAGCTCTACGCCGGCGTACGGCCCATCAAGGCCTACCCGAACGCGCCGCGGCGTCTCGCCGACGAGCGGGCCGCGCACATCGATCTGGTGATTCTGCGTGAATCCACCGAGGGACTCTTTTATTCCGCAGCGGTCCACCATCGCAGCCAGATCATCGGTGACCACGAGGTACGCGAAACACTGCGAATTACCCGCTCCACTACCGAGAAGTTACACGACTTCGCGTTTCGTCTCGCCGAGAGGCGCAAGGCGTGCGGTGGCAAAGGACGTGTGACCTGTGTAGACAAGGCCAACGTGTTTCACTCCATGGCCTTTTTTCGAAAGATCTTCGACGAGCGTGCCGCACGATTCCCGGGAGTGGAACGTTCTTATAACTATGTCGACGCCCAGGCACTCGACCTGATTCGCAGGCCCTGGGATTTCGACGTGCTGGTCATGGAGAATATGTTCGGCGATATTCTTTCCGACCTGGCGGGTGGTCTCGTCGGTGGCATGGGGATGGCCGCCTGTGCGGAAATCGGCGACGCCCACGGGTTGTTCCAGCCCGCCCACGGTAGCGCCCCCGACATCATGGGCCAGGACAAGGCGAACCCGCTGGCGGCGATTCTGAGCGGCGCGCTGATGCTCGATTATCTGGCCGAGCGTTACGCACTGGAGGCGCACGCGAACGCGGCGCGCATGATCGAAACGGCGATCCAGAATGGCTTCGAAGCCAAGCGGCTTCGCCCAGTGGAGTTCGGCGGTGATCAGGGCACCGCCGAGCTTACCAGGGAGGTAATCGCTCTGGTGGAAGAAGACCGCGCATAGCGGGGTAGAAGGCGACTGCACGGCACGTGCAGCCGCCTTCTCGATGGTAGCTCCGTCGTTAGTCGACCAGCTTTACGCTGTCGGCGGACGTTTTCCCGTTGTTGCCGGGGACAAGCTCGTACTCGATCTTCTGGCCTTCGTTCAGCGAGCTGATGCCGGCGCGCTCGAGGGCGGAAATATGAATGAATACGTCCTTGCTGCCGTCGCTGGGCTCGACGAAGCCATAGCCTTTGCTGGGGTTAAACCACTTTACAGTTCCTACAGACATTCTGTTCTCCACAGTGTTGGTATCAAACTCGCCTGTCCGGTGATGGCGGACTCGGCAGGGGTGTTTGCAGCGGCCGCGCCGCATAGCGGTGCGGTGCTGGATCTCCGGTTATCTCGGGAAGGCAAAGGGATCTCGTCGTGATGGGCCGACCGGGCAAGCCCGGGGCGGTCCTGGCAGAGCTTCATATTTGAATTCGGGGATAATCGAGAGGGATTTGCTGCGAGCGCCGAACGTACAAAACCAATCACGTCGTCCGACTAGCTGAACGGTACCGGAATCGAAAGCAAAATGGAAGCGTTTCAGGCCCCGCGGGCGCTGACCGGATCGGCCGTCAGTCGACCAGGCGCCGGGCAGTGCCGTCGGTCGCGCTGTCATCCGCCGCGGTATCGGCCGGGCGGTCATCGTCTTGCGCCTCCGGGGCCTGCTTTCCCGCTTTGGCGGCGAGCTTGGCCTGGCGTTTCGCCTCGCGCTTTTCGGCCTTGGCCTTGGCTTTGGCGTTTCGTTCGAATGCGTAGTTTGGCTTTCGTGCCATCGTTATTTCCTCAGTGTCGATTCGGCATTCGTCTCACCAGTGCACCGCAGCAAAAGTGCACTGACTGGCGGACGAGCCCCGGGTCCGTTATCGCTCACGCTACCCGGTAGGATGTCGTCTGTTAGCCGCTGGTTGGCGCCGCCGGCGTCCAGCCCCACGCGGCGATACGGTGTGGCCCATGTCGTTCGGCCGGCGCTGATTGGCGCCCCGACCCTGTGAGATCGGCTTCGGGCGTGCATTCGGATCCGGCTCGAAGCCGGCGAGTTCGCGGGCGGGCAGCCGCCGCCCCAACAGCTTCTCGATGTCGCGCAGCAGGCGCGCCTCATCCACGCACACCAGAGAGACCGCCTCTCCGCTGGCGCCAGCACGCCCGGTTCGCCCGATGCGATGTACGTAGTCTTCGGCCACGTTGGGCAGCTCGAAGTTGACCACGTGAGGAAGGCTGTCGATGTCGAGCCCTCGCGCGGCGATGTCGGTGGCCACCAGCACGCGCACGCCGCCCTGCTTGAAACTTGCCAGCGCCCGCACCCGCGCGCTCTGGCTCTTGTTGCCGTGCATCGCCACAGCCGTCACGTGTGCGCGCGCTAGCTTCTGCACGAGCTTATCGGCACCGTGCTTCGTGCGTGTGAATACCAGCACCTGCTCCCAGCCACCGCGATGGATGAGCTCTACGAGCAGGGCCGTCTTGCGGTCTCGATCGACGCGGTAAACGATCTGCTCGACCTTCTCCGCGGGGCTGTTTCGGCGCGCGACTTCGATGCGGCGCGGACGATTCAGCAGCCGATCGGCGAGCGTCTTGATAGAGTCGGAGAATGTCGCGCTGAAAAGCAGATTCTGCCGCCGCCGGGGCAACAGGGCCATCAGGCGCTTGATGTCGTGGATGAAGCCCATGTCGAGCATGCGGTCCGCCTCGTCCAGCACCAGTATTTCGACCTGACCGAGGTCGATGGTCTTGCGCGCCACGTGGTCGAGCAGCCGTCCGGGTGTCGCCACCACGATGTCGCGGCCGGCGCGCAGGGCATCGAGCTGGGGGCCCATGCCGACGCCGCCGAAGATTGTCGTGCTGCGAATCGGCACGTGTGCTCCGTAGGTGCGAAAGCTCTCACCCACCTGGAGCGCGAGCTCGCGCGTCGGAACCAGAATCAGCCCCCGGACGGGACGGAATCCCGAGCGTGGTGAAGGCGTCGCGGCCAGGCGCTGGAGCAGGGGCAATGCGAAGCCCGCCGTCTTTCCGGTGCCTGTCTGGGCGGCTGCCAGTAGATCTTCGCCCGCGAGAATGGCCGGGATGGCCTCACGCTGCACGGGGGTGGGGGTGTCGTAACTCTGTTCGCGTATGGCACGCAACAGCTCGGGTCTGAGGCCAAGGGAATCGAATGTCAGCGAACTTACTCCTGGTAACAGGGCAGAATCTGCCTGTACCGGTTCAGGCGTTATGGGTCGAAAATCGGGGATAGCCTTGGAGGGTATGCGCCGAGTGTGGGCTGACCTGAACCGGTTCGCCAGCCGCGACGCGCGAGGCTACACCATTTCCACGGGAAATGCACCCTGGAAAGTGCCCGAAGCATCGATTTCCCACGTTTCGGCGTGACCACGCATCCTCCTTCTGACGACGCATCTGTAAATACGCGCCGGCTACGGCTATGTGCCCTATCGCTCGCTGAAAAGCGTCATCGAGAACGGTAAGACTGCCTACTGCTTCATGCTAGACTCGCCGCTCTCCGTCCTACGGGCCGAAAGATTTGTGATGCCCGAGATCGCGGTCCAAGACTATCCCATTAAGACCTCCGAGCAGGAGGTGGCCAGGCTGCGTATGCAGTCCGACCTGTTCCGTGCAGATACGGAGTCAATGCTTGACCGCATCGGCGTCGGGCTCGAGTGGCGTTGCCTCGATCTTTGCTGTGGTGTGGGAGGCATCACCGACTTATTGAGCCGCCGGGTCGGAACCGATGGGTCGGTGATCGGGGCCGATGTGGATTCCGCCAAACTCACCGTGGCCGGTGATTGGGCGTGCGCCAACGGATTGGGAAACGTCCGATTCGAGCAGACGGATGCCTTCGCGACCGGGTTTCCCGAGGCTTCCTTCGATTTGGTTCACTCTCGGTTCGCGCTGAGCGTCATTCCTGACGGCACGGGAATTCTCGACCACATGTTGACCCTGGTCCGTCCGGGCGGGATCGTTTTCGTCGAGGAAGCCAATGTCCAGACGATGGAATGCACGCCCACGGAACCGGTTTGGGATAGAGCGCTGGCGTTGATGGTAGACACCTTCGCTAAAATTGGAGCCGATGTCTATCTCGGCCCGAAGCTGTACGGAATGTTCCGCACCATTGGCCTGACGGAATTGCGCGTCCGGGCGTGCCTGCACGCCCTCAGGGCAGGCGATCCGATGATGATGCATCTGCCGGGCACCGTCGAAGGCATGCGCGATGCCATATTGTCCATGGGAACGGTGACCGCTGTCGAACTGGACCATATCGTAGAACGCTTGCGCGAGCACTTATTGAGACCCGATACGCTCACGATCTCTTACTCCATGGTCCAGGTCGTGGGGAGAGTGCCCGAACGAGGTCTGTCACGCTCGTCGATGCGCCGCGCCGGCGGATTGGTCTGAGTGACTGGTGGCCAGGGGCGGAATCGAACCACCGACACGCGGATTTTCAGTCTCCGCGTGGTTGCTATATCAATCAACCGGTTAGCGCGGGATTGTCTAATAAAGCCCCTTTGTTTAGGTGTATTTCAATCAATTACTTAGCGGTTTGATACTGGGATTATTAGACAAGAAAGCCCCCTCCCGACATCGCGCCGGACATCACGGGTCAAGACAAGGCGAACCCCCTGGCGGCGATCCTGAGCGGCCTGTTTATGAAGCAGGCAGTCGGCGAACAGCGCCGAGCAGTCCCCGCGAATGAGTAATGCTCGCTGAGGCTGGTATACCTACCATTGCTCCCAATGAACCACGTCCGCCAAGGATCGGCGGCCGTCTTTCTTCGGGGGGCGGGGCCGGCTGTCGGCGGCAGCCGGATAGCCGAAGGCGATCACGATGGACAGGTGCAGATTCGTGGGATATCGCAGTAACGCTCGCGCTCTATCCGGCTCGTAGATCAAACCGAGACAAGACACGACACCGAGGTCCCAGGCGGCCAGCTGCATGTGGGCGCCCGCCTGACCGGCGTCGAACATGATGGTCTCCCGTTCTTGGGGAGGCGGCGTGAGGATTGCCACGGCCATGGCGGCTCCCGCGACGTGTCCGGTGTAGGGACCGGATTTGGCCAGGGCACGCAAAGAGGATCTGTCACGGACGGCAACGAAATGCCAGGGTTGTTGATTTCTGGCTGATTGAGCCCTTCGTCCCGCGTGCAGAATGGCTCTTGCAACGTCGTCCGGCAGGGAATCGCCTGAGTACTCGCGCACCGCCCGTTTGGTGCGAATGGCCTCGATCACGTTCATACCTTACTCTCTCCCCTCGGCCGACAGGAGCATCGCTGCATCGTAGCTTGATTTCGGATACCGGTCAGCAGCGAGTCGAGAGGTAACAAGATGGCACCGACCATGACTCACCTAGCGATGCACGTGAAAGATCTGTCAGCGTGTATAGACTTCTGACTACGAAAGGTACTGCGCCATGTACATCGCGCACGACAGGGACACCGACGGTCACAGAGTCGTTTGGCCGGCAGAGAAGAGTCGCGAGCGGGAATTCATCCTCGTACTGATGCCGTGCGGGCCGGGGGACGCGACCAACAGACGAACGACTACAGCCATCTCGGGGCCGCATTGGAGAGCCGGGAAGCCGTGGACGCTCTCGCCGAGAAAGCTCGCGCCGATGGGATGCTCGTCTGGGAACCTGTCGACGAGCCGTATCCGGTGGGCTACTACTGCGGGGTCAGAGATCCAGACGGAATCTTGCTTCTCGGCGCGCGGGTTCTTCGTCCATACGCCCTGCGGGCCGCGGAAATCAGGAATGCCCGATTCGGTGGAAATACCGGCGCCCGTGAGCATCACGACTCTCGCTGCCCGATCCACCCAGCTTCGTACCAGTTCGTTTTCCATGTCCGCTTTATATTACATGCGAAAGACCGATACGGAATTATCCGTTCCGCATTCTATGTGGGACCCATGTCGCGTTCGAAGATCTGCCGGGCAGTTCCAGCAAACGCTTACAACGTTATGCAGGCCTGACCGCCGATGCTGCACTATCACCCTGTTCCAACATCAACAGGTTCCTGATGAATATCCAGTGCCATGCAAGACCCGCCAATACCGCAACGTGAAATAACTCGTGCGGCCCGATCACACCAGCAATAACGATGGGTAAGCGTAAGAACTCCAGGGTCGCACCGACTGTATAGGCCAGCGCCCCAAACACCAGAGGCCTAATGATGGAAAAGCCGTGAAGTCGATGCGTCATATACGCCGAAAAAATGCCTAGCCAACCGAGCCCAAGGTAACCCATCAGCCCCACCCATTCAGCCAGTTCATTAAAGAAAATGGATTTCACGGTGATGCCGGCAATAGCCAGTGACCAGATGAGTATCAAGAAACCCCAGCGCCAAAAGCCTGTGAATAAAATGGCATGTGCGGGCGTAAAGGTACCGGCGATTAAGGCAAAGACGCCGGCATGATCCAGGCGTTGCAAAACAGCGCGGCTAACACCTTCTAGTTCCAACAAATGGTAGACACCGCTCATGGATAACAAAAAAACACCCGAGAGCACAAAAACACTGACTGCTATGACCCAACCAAAATGGCTGCGGGCCATGTAAATCAATCTAATCCCATAGACAAAAAAAATGAACGCACCCAGCAAATGGCTTATCGAGCTAAACGGCTCACTAAAACCGGGTATCGAAATCGTATTCATAGTGACGCCTTCGGCAACGTGCCGCCATTAATAGCGCCGCCATTAACAGTTTGGCGAAAAAAGCGCAGCGCGTGGCCCGAGTGAAAAGATCCGCGCAATTCTTGCGCATGTCTATTCTGCTGTGAAAGCCCCACTGCTATCGCTTCACCAATTTTGTATTCGATCGCGCTTCATGGCTTCAACGACCGATAGAGAAACGGCAGGCTGACGTCCATCCGGTAATCAACGTCGGAATGGTTGTCGTCGAATTCCTCATAGGTGTGGCGGATGCCGGCCGCGGCGAGGCGCTTCGACAGGATGCGGGTGCCGTAATGGATCTGGTACTGGTCACGCCAACCGCAGTCGATGTAGATGCCACGCAGCGTTTTGAGATTGGCGCGATATTGCGCTACGAGATTGATCGGATCGTGGTTGCGCCACTTGTTCCAGCGTCTCTCGATCACTTCACCCGATTCCATGTTGAACGGCACGCGAAATCCGAGTGGCGCCCTGCGGTCGGGATCGTAGGTAGCGGCCATGCAGATGTTCATCAGGCAGTGGCTTTCTGCCATGGAGAGTTTTTCCTTCTTCCAGACATTCGCTAGAAATCGTTTGATGCGCCCGTCGTCGATACCTTCAGCGAGCCCTTTGCGGCCGGACTCGGCGCGCACGTCAAATTTTCCGGGTCGCCGTTTGGGCACTCTGTACCTGGCCAGTTCATTCAGCGTATTCGGCCAGTCGGCCCAGTAGATGAAATCGAAACAAGCGTCGCCCGAGTGATTGGCGATCGCACCCCAGTATTTCGCGTACTTCATGCCGTGGATAATGGCGCCGTAACCGCCGGACGATTTGCCGAAACAGCCGCGATGCTCGCGGCTTGCCAGCGTTCGGAATTCACGGTCCACGAACGGAACGATCTCGCCCGTCAGATAGTCCGCGTAATTGCCGATCGCGGAGGAATTCACATACTGGTTGCCGCCGAGCGCCGTAAAGCAATCAGGAAAGACAATGATCGCCGGCCCCATCTTCTGCTCATGAATCAGCCGTGCAGCACGCTCCGGCACGTTGTCACCGAACGGTTTCCAGTTGGTATGCGACAGTCCCGAGCCGGTGAAGCCAGCCAGGTCGTATAGCACCGGAAAGCGCCGTTTCCCCGATGCATCGTATTGCGGCGGCAGCCATACACCGAGCTTGCGCACATGCGGATCGCGCAGCGGGTTGTCCTTCAGAATCCTGGACGTATGTTCAGGCACGACCAGCGTGCCGGCGGAACCTTTGAAGCGTTTAAGAGCCATTGAAATTCGCTCGTCTGGTGAGATCGACCGATTGTGGCACGGCAGCAATCACCTGGTCGATCGACGAACGAGGCTGTCAGGAGGAGAAATGCATTGGGCGTCGACTGGGCGCGCTGAATCGGACGGTCATTTGCCGCATCTGGATATTCAATCGACGACCGATCGAGAATACAAAGGGTAGCGACAGTTTGGTATTCCCGCGGGAAGTTTCTCCAGGGCCCGTACCAGTCACTAAACGATCTGACAGGCTTTCTACCGTGCTGATCCGGTACCGCGTTGGTTGTCCCGCTTGTCGCTCCCCTGTGGTTTCTCTTGCAGGGGTAAAGAAACCGGGGAGCAATACGCTAGTGTAGTGCTTCATTGTTCACGGAATTTATGCTGGATGATCGAACGTGCGTTTGAATGAACAAAAGTGGCAAAATTCGCCTCAGACGAGGCGCAAACCGCAGCGAGGTTGGACACCTCGCAGGATTTGTAAAGACGCGAGATTTGTAACGAAGTGTGAGGTCGGCGGATAGTAAGTTTAAACACCCAATTTGCCCATCGGCCCCAGTATCTGGGCTCGGCGACAGAGTGTTTGTTAACGAAACGGTAACCTACGAGGACGAGCCAGAAGAAGAAGAGCCGCAAGCTATTGATTACTTGGTGGCCAGGGGCGGAATCGAACCACCGACACGCGGATTTTCAGTCCACTGCTCTACCGACTGAGCTACCTGGCCGTGGATGGGGTAGGCAGACAAGGGCCGGTATTTAATCCGCCGGCGTCTGGGTAGTCAAGCCAGGCGCCCATTCAGCTCTCGTCCGTGGGCACATAGCCCGCCGGCTGGTCGCTGCCTGCGCCGAAGAAGTGCTTTTCCATCTGCTCTTCCAGGTACTTGCGATGCTCGGGATTCACAGGACTGAGGTGCTGCTCGTTGATGAGCATGGTCTGCAGCGCAAGCCACTGCTGCCAGGCTTCCTTGGAGACCTGCGAGAAGATGCGCTGGCCGAGCTCGCCGGGATAGGGGGCGAAGTCGAGCCCCTCGGCCTCCTTGTCGAGCTTGATGCAGTGGACGGTTCTCGGCATTGCAGGAACTCTCCGTTTGCGGCGCCTTCACTGTAGCAGCGAGCCTAATCTACCAGGGATTGCAGCTCGCCGAGTAGCCGTGTCACCGGGGCCGCGAGGCCGAGGCGCTCGGCGCTGTCGATCTGGTACCACTGCCGGTCGGCGCCGTCCTGCACCGCACTTACGGCGCCCGCATTGTCGATGCTCACCAAGGTGGGCTGGATGTCCAGACGAAAATGACTGAAGGTGTGGCGCAACGCATCGAGCTCCCTCACTGGCTGCACGGCGACGCCCAGATGTTCGCGGCACCAGGCGCCGATGTCGGTGCCGGGCTCGCACTCGGGGAAGCTCCACAGACCACCCCAGACACCGGCCGGCGGGCGCCGCTCGAGAAGCACGCGGCCGCGCGGATCCCGCACGATGACGAATACCGTGTGGCGCAGCGGCGTCGCCTTGCGTGGCTTGCGCTGGGGAAGCTCGGTTTCCCGCCCCTCTGCCAACGCCAGACAGTCGCCGTTCAACGGACAGTCCTGGCAGCGTGGTTGACTGCGGGTGCACACGGTGGCGCCCAGATCCATGAAGGCTTGGGTGTAGGCTGCCAGATCGTGGTCCGGGGCATGGGCCTCGGCGATGGCCCACAGGCGCCGGGCTACGCCGCTCGCACCGGGCCAACCTTCGATGGCGTGGTAGCGGCACAGCACGCGTTTCACGTTGCCGTCGAGAATGGCGTGCCGATCGCCGAAGCTGAGCGCCAGAATGGCGGCGGCCGTGGATCGCCCGATGCCCGGCAACGCCATCAGAGCGTCCAGGCTTCTCGGCAATTCACCGCCATGGTCGCTGACCACCATCCTGGCGGCGCGGTGTAGATTGCGCGCCCGTGCGTAGTAACCGAGACCGCTCCAAATATGCAGCACCTCGTCCAGAGTCGCCGCCGCCAGCGCGTGGACGTCGGCAAAGCGTGCCATGAACTTCTCGAAATAGAGTATCACCGCCGATACCTGGGTCTGTTGCAGCATGATCTCGGAAATCCACACGGGGTAGGGGGCGGCCGGGTGTTGCCAGGGCAAATCCGTGCGCCCGTGGCTCCGGTACCACGCCAACAACCGCTCGCTGAGACTGGGAGGTATAGGCACCATTCACCGACTCCCGTCATCCACCGCCGAAGGTGAAACGAACATTTTTCATTTGCACGCCGTTCAGTGTCAGCTTCTGCACGCGCACCTCGCCGGCAAAGTCCAACGCGCGAATGGCATCGATGGACGCGTCCAGCCGCGTTGCATGCCCCGGTCCATCGCTGCGCGCAGGCGTCGACGGCAGATAGCGATCTGCATCGATGGTGTTCGCATGAAGGTCGAATCGTACTGCCGGCTTGTTGAAATCCCGCACACTCACCGAACCCGTGATGACGCTGTCGTCGATGGTCACACGCAGGTTGTTCGAGTGTACGATTTCCTTGTTCACATCCACCTCCAGATCGCCACGCAGTCTGACGGTGAGCTCACCATCTGGAAACGCGGCATCGGTCAGGCGGACACCCAGCCTTAAATTGCCGACTTGCCAGGAACCGTCCGCAGGCGCGGATTTCACTTCGGCGCGCAGCACCAGGGCACTGCGGCCGCGCAGGGCGAGACCCGCGCCCTCCATGTCGAGGTCGGCAACCAAATCGAAACGTACGTCGACTGCGTCGGAGTTCAGCGGGGATTCGGTAACGGCGAAGCTTCCGGCCAACGGTCGATCTTGGACCCGCAGGTCGAGTACCCCCTGCACCCCAGGCGGTGATGCGGCAGCACGCACCGTCATCGTCCCATCGATTTGCCAGTCACGTAGGCTGAGACGCATGCCGGTCGCCGTCAGCGACCGCGCAGGATGTGACAGACCCAAGTCCGCGATGAAACGAAACGCTAGCCGGTCACCGTCGACACTTCCGGCAATCTCCAGTTCCGGCGCAAAGATTTTCCGCTTTTTCAGATCCGCGTTCAGAGTCCCGCCCAATGCGAAAGCTACGTCGGAACCGGCCAACGCTTCTCCGCCCATCCTGCCACTGCCTTGCATTTTTTCGAACGTGTAGGTAGCGGCCCGCAAATCACCAGACAAGACGCCTTTCAGTACCAGATCCCCGTCGACGCCGAACAAGGAATATGCCGGAACTTTCAACGACAGCGCACTCTTCGTGAGGCGCCGCCGAAGAAAATCGAAATCCAGCGCGGTGCTGATCTCCACTGCAATCTGCCGGTTTTCGCTTGCCCATGCGCGCGCGGATACGCGCACGCTATCCAATGTCAGGCGCTGCTGCGCGAAATCCGCCGTGAGGCGGGTGCTGAGCGTGCCGTCGACCCGCATCCCGGCGATGGTGAGTCTGCGGAAAATGGTCGCGAGCTTCGGCACCATGAGGTTGCCGCCAGCCGCCGCCAGCCTGATGTCGCCCCTGGCCTCGATGGTCGCGCCGTTTTCCAGGAGTGTCGCCTGTAAGCGCACATCGTCGATGCCTTTGCCAATCCGGAACGCGCCCGTCTGCAGAGTGACCGCGGTAAGAGTCACCGTTTCGTTGCTGATCCGGTCACGCCAGTGGAGAGTCGCATCTCGTACGTTAAGCTCGCCCACCGCCATCGCCGCCAGCAGTGCCTCGGCGGCGCTCCCTTGTCGCGCGTTGGCGTCGTGCTCCGCCGTCACAGTCGTTTGCCAGTTGCCGCGTCCGTGCTGGTCACGTTCGAGATTCAACCTGAGACCGACCACGTCGACGGCGCCCGCTTCCACGCGCCCCGCGAGCAGCGGCAGTAGCTTCACCTCCACCATCAACCAAGGGAGCCTCGCGAGATCGGAGCTGCTGAATCCGGGTGGGTTGGCGAGCCGGATATGCGATGCCGTCAGGCGCAGGCCCGGGAACAGGCGCAGCCGCAAGTCGCCATCGATATGAAGTTCCTGGCCCGTGTGCTCCTTTACCAGCGCGATAATCCGGTGTTTGTACTGGTTGGAGTCGATCAGTGCCGTCGCGACGACGACGGCGACGAAAGCGAGCACAGTCGGCACACTGATAATCACGGCGAGCAACTTGAACCGGCGCTTCATAGCAGGGCTGAGCGCGAGCGAATCAGATCTCGTACTCGCTGGCCCGGCGGGCGTCCCCACGCACCTTGTCGGCGGGATAGCGTTCCTCGTTGATAGCCATTTTGTCCCGAGCCGCGGTCAACAAATCAATATCGAGCTTATCGGCAATACGCACCAGATATATCAGCACGTCGGCAAGCTCGAGTCGCACGGCAGACTTTTTCTCGCCTGTCAGTGCCGCGCTCTGCGCCGCGGTCAGCCATTGAAAGTGTTCGACCAGCTCCGCGCATTCGGCGATCAATGCCATGGCGAGATTCTTCGGCGCGTGGAACTGATCCCAGTCCCGCGCTGCGGCGAAGGCAGCCAGATCCCGCCGCAATGATTCCAGGTCGTCGTTATCCATGATGCCGAATTGCTGCTCTCTCAGTCGGCTTGGTCCTGCAGTTGCGCGCGTGCGCGTTGCACGGCCTTGCGCACCTGGGCCGGTGCCGTGCCGCCGATATGATCGCGCGCAGCCACGGATCCCTCGACCGACAGCACATCGAACACGTCTGCTTCGATGACCGCCGAGAAATCTTTCAGCTCATCCAGGGAAAGCTCGGTGAGATCGCGATCACTGTCGATACACAGGCGCACCGCGCGTCCCACCACCTCGTGGGCATCGCGAAAGGGCGTGCCCTTGCGCACCAGGTAATCGGCCAGATCCGTGGCCGTGCTGTAGCCCCGTCGAGCGGCCTCGCGCATGGTGTCGCGTTTTACGGTAAGCGTCGGCAACATCCCGGCAAACACCGCGAGACTCGACTTGACCGTATCGATAGTGTCGAACAGCGGCTCCTTGTCTTCCTGATTGTCACGATTGAAAGACAGCGGCTGACCCTTCATCATCACCAGCAAGGTGTTCAAGTGGCCGATGACGCGCGCGCTCTTGCCGCGCACCAGCTCTGCAACATCCGGATTCTTCTTCTGCGGCATGATCGACGAGCCCGTGCAGTAGGCGTCCCCCAGGTCGATGAAGTCGAATTGCGCCGACATCCAGAGAATCAATTCCTCGCTCATGCGTGACAAGTGCACCATGAGCAATGCGGCGGCGGCGATGAACTCGATACAAAAATCGCGATCGCTGACCGCATCCATGGAGTTTTCACACGGTGCTTCGAAGCCGAGCAGCTCGGCCGTCATCAGCCGGTCGATGGGATAGCTGGTGCCCGCGAGCGCTGCCGCTCCGAGGGGTGAGCGATTGACCCGGCGTCGGACCTCACCCAGACGTTCGGCGTCGCGTGTCAGCATTTCGAACCAGGCCATCATGTGGTGACCGAATGTCACCGGTTGCGCGGTCTGCATGTGGGTGAAGCCCGGCATCACCGTTTGGGCTTCGCGCTCTGCCAGATCCACGACGACGCCCCGAAGCGCCGTCAGCACCCCCATGACCGCATCGATTTCTTCACGCAGCAACAGACGCACGTCCGTTGCCACTTGATCGTTGCGGGAACGCCCGGTGTGCAGCTTCTTACCAGCCTGGCCGATGCGCTCGGTGAGTGCCGTCTCGATGTTCATGTGCACGTCTTCGAGCTGCGTCGACCAGCGAAAGCGTCCAGCCTCGATGTCGGCGCCGATGGCGCGCAGTCCCTCGACAATGGCGTCGCGCTCCTCGGTGCTGAGCACCCCCACGTGGCAGAGCATGGTGGCGTGGGCAATGGACCCGGCGATGTCATGGGGTGCGAGTCGCTGGTCGAAGCTCACCGATTCGGTGAACGCCTCCACCAAGGCGTCCATGGACTGCGTGAAGCGACCGGACCAGGGATTGGAGTCGACGCTATCGTCAATCATGGTTAATCATGGCTGCTCGGTCAGGCTCGTATTAATCGGGGTTGGCAGGCCACGTGGGCGACACTGGGAGCTTGGGAACGACGGCACATTCCGCGCCTCGCAGTATAACTATAATGGGTGGACCGGTGCACGCCGTGAGAATCCATGCAGGACCAAGTGGCCAAGTCTCCCGATGACGACCTTTTTCTGCCCGACTTCTGCGATATGGGTACTGTGCTCACCGTCGTGGTGGTGGGTGCGTTGCTGGCCTTCGTCCTGGTGCTTTCGCCGGTGGTCAGCACCAGCCACTGGTGGCGGGATCTGGCGCTCAACTCCCTTTTTATCCAGTGGGTGGCTCTGAGCAGCGCGGGGCTCCTGTGCACTGGCCGGCGTTGGCTTTCCATCCTCGGAAACACCGGCGCCGGCATCACGGCCTACGCACTGATCCTGCTGGTCAGCCTGTTATGCAGTGAGGCGGCCTACTGGCTGGTGGCACGACCCGTGATGGATGTGGAGCACTTCATCGCCCAGGCTGGCAACTCGGAGTACATTCCCAACCCGGTGCCCATGGGCACCATGTGGCATCTGGAGTTTCTGGCCAAGAACCTGGCCATCACCGCCATCGTAGCCGCGGTGGCGCTACGCTACTTCTACGTGCAGCATCAGTGGCGCTCGCAGGTGCAATCCGAAGCCAAGGCCCGCATCCAGGCGCTGCAGTCGCGGATCCGACCGCACTTCTTGTTCAACAGCATGAACACCATCGCCAGTCTCACGCGTACCTCGCCGGAGCTCGCCGAGCAGGTTACCGAAGATCTGGCGGATTTGTTTCGCGCAAGCCTTGGCGACGCGAGCGTTCCGGTCACCCTGGAACGCGAGATCGAAGTTTGCCGCCAGTATTTGCGCATAGAGGAACAGCGCCTCGGTGCGCGTGTGTCCACCGACTTCGAAGTGGACGATTTGCCCGCCGATGCCATTCTACCGGGCCTCATTCTGCAGCCGCTAGCCGAGAATGCCATCTATCACGGCATCGAACCGGCGGAGCACGGTGGCTTCGTCGCAATCAACGGCGCCGGCGACGGCAAGCGGATCGTCATCAGGATCACCAATTCGCTGCCAAACTCCGATGCCCGCAGCGATCGCCAGAGCAACCAGATGGCGCAAGCCAACGTCGAGCTGCGACTTCACGCCTTCTTTGGCGCGGACTCGAGCCTGGAGGTTTCCAGCGACCAAGGCGAGTACACCGTGGAGCTGCGTTTTCCCTATTGGAAGGAACGCTCATGAAGATCATCATCGTCGACGACGAACCGTTGGCGCGCTCACGGTTGCTCGCCATGATCACGGAACTCGATGCCGGTGACGTGATCGGCGAGGCGGACAACGGCGCCGACGCGCTGCGCCTGGTGGAGCAGTCGGCGCCGGACATCGTGTTGCTGGACATTCGCATGCCCGGGATGGATGGCATCGAGGTGGCACGGCACCTGGCTGCGACTCTGCGTCCGCCGGCGGTGATATTCACTACCGCCTACGACAGTCATGCGCTGGCGGCCATCGAGGCAAACGCGGTGGACTATCTGCTCAAGCCGATCCGCAAACCGCGCCTGCGGGCGGCGCTGGAGCGCGCCACCACACTGACCCGGGCGCAGCTCGCCGGGCTCGAGGCGGTGGCGCCGGAAGGTGACGGCGCCCGCGCCCGTACTCACATCAGCGCTACCCTGCACGGTAATCTGCAGCTTCTGCCCCTGGGGGAAATTCGTTTTTTCCGTGCCGAGCACAAATACGTAACGGCACGCCACCCGGGCGGGCAGCTCATTATCGAAGATCCCTTGAGCGCGCTGGAGGCGGAGTTCGAAGACCGCTTCCTGCGGGTGCACCGCAACGCCCTGGTGGCCAAGGCCCACGTGCGTGGTATCGAACGGGATGCCAGCGGCCATCAATTCGTGCGCCTGGATGGCATCGACGACCTGGTCGAGGTCAGCCGCCGGCAGGCGCCGGTCATTCGACGCATACTCAAGAGCCGCAGCACCGGCAGCGCATGAGCGCAGCGAATAAATGGGGACGAATAAATGGGGACAGATCTATTTAATCGCGGGGGCGGGAACCGCCCCCGCGATTAAATAGATCTGTCCCCATTTATTCGCTGCGCTCAGCCCAACCTATTCTTCCTCACAAATTACACGACAGGAACCTGGCAAGCTGTTGTTATACAAACTCTTTGAATCCGCGGGAGTTGCGAGGATAGTCTAGTATTTCGCTCATCACTCCATTCACCGGGGATGCCACCTACCGGGGTGTAGATGGCGCCCGGCAAGCGGTCTTCACCCATGTCCACTGGCCCCAGCGACTCCAGCCCCGCACCGGAACAACCGGATGTGGCGCTCGCGCGCGCCATCAGTCGGCGCATTGCCTGGCATCCGTGGCGGCTGTTGCTGCCGGCGATCTTGTTCACCCTGGCCATCGGCTCCTACCTCTATCAGGAACGCCGGGCCGGGGACGACGCGAATTATTTCGCACGCCTGGACCAGCAGGTGTTGCTCGCGTTGCAGGTGGCGCGCATGACCGCGCGCGCCGCCAGCGATCCGAATGTGTCTCTGGAGCTGTTGCGCCAACGACACCGCAATGCCCGGGCACTGCTGGAGAATCTCTACCCACCGCGCCCGCCCCTGGGTCTGTGGCCGGCACCTGCGGATATCGAGGCGCGCCTCTCACAATTGGACAAGGAGTGGGCGCACCTGGGAAGTGAGCTCGAAGCGATCGCAGCCAGACAAACCACCCACGAGGAGTTGGAACGTGCGCTCATGCGTTTTCAGGGCGTTGCCACCCGTATGCTCGTGACCAGCGACGACCTGGTGGTGGCCATGAGCGCCGCCGAGGAGTCTCCCGAGCAGCTCAGGGTAGCGGCCCGTCAGCTGATGTTGATCCAGCGCATGATGGCCAACGGCGACCAGCTGATGCGTGGCGGCAAGGGCCGGCTTACCGCCGCCGATCGTTTCGGCCGCGACGCAGTGCTGTTCGGAAAGGTGAACAACGGCCTGCTCAACGGCAGTCCGGAGCTCGGTATCGAAGCGGTCACCGACGAGGCCGCCCGTGACCTGTTGGTGAGCAGCGGCCACCTGTTCCGGGAAGCCAGCCGGCAGGTGCAGGAAATCGTCGGGCAATCGGTGGATCTCGCCCGCCTTCAGGCGGCGGTGGGCGATGCGGCCCGTGCCAGCGACGCCATCGTCGCCGCCACCCGCGAGGCCGAGCTGATGTACGCCGGCCACGTGGCAACGCGGCCGCTGCAACCCGCCCACACGCGCCTGTTGGCGGGCTTGGCTCTCGCGACGCTGCTGATTGCGGCGCTGCTGATGGCCGTCGATGCGCGCGCCCATCGGCGCAACGAAAGCCAGCGCCGCCTGGACGAATACCGACGCAATGAGCAGCTCGAGCAGGCGGCGGCCCTGGCCGGTTCCGATATGCGCCGGGTGGGCGACGAGCTGCGGCGTTCGATGGCGGAATTGGGCAGGATGGTGGAAGTGGAGACCGCCATGGAGCCCGGCGAGGACCCCGGCGAGGCCGTGGCTCGTGGGCTCAAGCGGGTGCTCACGGAGCTGCACATGCGCGTCGATGCCATTGTCACCGATGTCCACCGGGTGGCGAGCAGCGCCACCTCCCTGAACGAGGCCGCGTCGAAGCTGCATGCCAGCGGACGTCTGCAGGCCCAGAGCGTGGACAAGGCGGCCAACGCCACCCAGGAGCTCGCTTCGGCGGTGAAGCTCGGGTACTCCAATATCACCAAGTTCGACACCCTTGCCGAGAAAGGCGTCGCTGAGGCGCGTGCCGCGAAAGAGTATCTCGGCGGTGCGCTGCAGGAGCTGGAAGGTCTGGGTACCTCGGTGCAGGAAAGCTCACGGCGGGTGCACCGCTTACTGGAGAGCGCTGACGAAGCGCGCGCGGTGGCGCTGCGTATCGACGAGCTCAGCGATCACAGCAAGATGTTGTCGCTGAATGTCGCCATTCAGAGCAGCGCTTACGACGGCACTTCGCGAAGCAATACGAGCTTCGCCGACGAGTTGCAACGTCTCGCGGAACGGGCCCGCGGCGTCGTGCAATCGGTGGAACGCATGCGCGAGGGGCTGCGCTCCGACGCCGAAGAGGCGGCCAAGGCCATCAAGCACACTGCCTGGGCGGTGAAGGGCGCCGGCGATCGGTTGCGCAAGGCCGAACAACCCATTGCCAATCTCAACGTGATATCGCGTAAGCTTGAGAAGTTCGCGCAGTCGCTGGTCGGGTCGAGTCAGGAGCATGCCTTGCGGGCCACCGAGGTGGTGAGGGCGGTTACCGCGGTGCACGCTGCCACCGGCCAGTCGAATGTGGGCGCCGAGGCGACCGCCAGCTCGGCGGCGCGCCTGGCGGAAATAATGGCGAGCCTGGAGTCCCATGTATCGCGATTGCATCCCGTTGCGCCGGAGAACAAAAGTGTCGTGGCTTTGCCAGCAGAGGGTGCCGGCGAGGGGCCCGGCGGTGAGGTCGCAACCGGGGATGGCGCTGATCGCCGCCGCGGGGGCGAGCGCCGCATTCGGCGCTCCGGCGGTCTGCGTCCGGTATCCTGATTTCGAACGCTGGCGGCCGCGCCATGCCCTCTGATTCCGGGCACCAAGGGTTGGTCGAGTTGCTGGCCCGGGCCCGGGTCGCCATCTTCGCTCTGCTCCCCGACGAGGGTCAGGCCGAGGGCGCTGCACCCGAGCCCAACGCGATCCAGGCGTGGACCTGCGCGTCCGCCGCCGTTGCCGACTTGCTGGGCCAGCTCGAAGACCAGGGTGATCCCCTGCGGGCTCTGTTGGCCGTGGACATGGCGCTGGCCATCGACGACGCAAGGTCGGAAATCGGTCGCGGTGGCGGCCAGCTGGTCCTACTGCTGGTCCAGGCGCTGTCGGTGCTTGCCGATGATCCTCCCGGGGATGGTGGCGCCCCATTGCTTCCGTCGCGCTCGCCGATGATGCTCAGCAACGAGTTTCGGGCCCTGCGCGGCGCGCCGCTGCTGTCCGGAAACATCGTTTTCGCCATCGCCGTGGGTGCGCCAGCGATCGCCGCGGACGCCGACGAGTCGACAAGCGCAGACCCCCGAGTGGCTTCGTCGGCACGGCGTTTGCGATCCTACTACCAACAGGGGCTCATCGCCTGGCTCAGCGGCGACGCCCATGCCAAGGCCGGCGCCCATCGCATCGGCGACGTATTCGCTCGTCTGCACGCGCTCTCCCAGGGCTCGGTTCAGGAATCCTTGTGGCGCGCCGCCGCCTCCTTCGCGGGTTTGCTGGAAGATCCCCGTTGGCGGACGAGCACCGCCATCAAGCGTCTCCTCGGTCAGCTGGACGGTCAGCTCAAGGGTCTTGGAGATGGGCAGCGGCCGGCGCCGACCCTGGTGCAGGATCTGCTTTTCTACCTTGGCGAAGGCCACGACGTGGATGCCACCATCGGTGTGTTCCCGTCGCGCAGCGCTCTGCTGGCGGCCTTTGCCGCTCCGCCGCGGGCGAACCCCGACCAGTCTACGGCGGCACTGGCGCTGTTGAACGAGCTGCTTTCCATTTCCGGCCAGCTCATGGAGGCGCTCGCCCCGGACGAATCCTGGCTGGCGAAGCGCGACTGGCTCGCGGAACGCATGCTGCAGGTGGCCGACGGCCTCGGTTTGCTGGGTGCCCACGGGCTTCGCCACCGGGCCGTGGAGGAAATCACGCTGCTACGCAATACGCCGGGCTCTGGCGTCCCGCCCCCCGGTGGCTGGGGTCAGGTGGCGGAGCGGCTGCACGCGTTGGGCGCCGATCTGCTCACCGCCGCCGGCATGGAGCCTGGTGCCGCGGTTGCCGAAGATACCGCCGGCATGCCGTCCAGCGGCCACATCGCACGCCGCCTGGAGGCGGACCTGGTGCATGCCGAGGGAGTCATTCAGCGGCTCGAGCAGGGGGTGGCGAGCTTGCCCGCGGAACCTCCCCAGCCGCCTGCGGCGCCATCGGCGGTGGACGAGGTCGGCACGGCGGCAATGTGGCGCCAGCGTCTGGCCGAGCTCGCCGGCTCCGTGCGCTCGACGCCGGATGAGGCAATCTCGGATGAGGCCGTGGCCGCGCCACCGCCGGTGGACCATGGGCTGTTGGACGATATTGCCGGTATTGCCGGTGACATCGATGGCGCGCGCGCGCGGCTGGAGCAGCAGTTGGGCGCCTTCCGCAATGGACTGCGGGACATGAACAACGGCTTGCGGGCACTGCGCGAAGAGTTCGAAGGACTGCGCATCCACAGCGAGGAGCAGAGCTTATCCCACGATCGGGCGGGCGCGGCGGAAATACCGCCGCCGGGCGGCCGTGCACCGCCGGTGGCCCACATGCGCCAGGGCCTCGACCGCTTGGGGAGCCGTATCAGCACCCTCGCGGAGCTGCGCGACAGCATCGAAAGCATTGCCGATGACAGCCGATCGATACTGGTCCAGCAGGCGCGCGACAGTGTTGCGCTCACCCAGTGCCTGATGCAGACGCGCATGCAGCCGCTGGAGGCGCAGTTGGACGGCTTCCGGCGGGAGATCGGCGAACGCGCCGCTGGTGCCGGCAAGCAGGTGCTGTTGCGCGTCGACGCGGGCGGGCTCGCCATCGAGCCGGAGAAAACAGCGGCCCTGCTGCCAGTCCTGCGCAGCCTCACAGGCTGCTTAATCGCGGACAGCATCGAATCGCCGCGCGCGCGGGTTCTGGCCGGGCGCCCGCCAGGCTGTTTGATGGAAATATGCTTCAGGCGCCGTGGCGCGGATCTGAACATGGTTTTGACGGCGGATTGCGAGGCGCCGGAGCCGGCCGCCGTGGCCGAGGCCGGAGCGTTCCTGCGGCCCCTGGGCGGGCGCCTGGAGCTGCATGCCGCGGGCAAGCGCCAAACCCGCTGCGATCTGCAGATGCCCCTGGCGCCACGGGTTGCCACCGTGCTGCTGGTGGCCGTGGGCAGCGAAATTCTGGCTCTGCCCCTGGCGGAGGTAACGGCGGTGCTGCAGCTGTCCGCCGAGGAGCTGGAGGACGGCGCGCAAGAGGGCATCATCGAGCACCAGGAACAGCGCTGGCGGCTTGCCCGTTTAGGGGCCTTGCTGGCCCTGGGTGAGGAGTCCGAGGGCCAGCCGGCGCGCCGGCCGCCGCTGGTGCTGATGGCCTCTGGTGGCGCTCGCCACGCCCTGATGGTCGACGCCATCGGCGAGCGACTCGACCTGGTGGTGCGTTCGGTGGTCCCCCAGCTGCGCTCGGTAAGAGGACTGGCTGGCGCGGCGATTCTGGGCGATGGCCAGGTTGTGCTGCTGCTCGATATCGGCCAGCTGATGGAATCCCGCTCAAAGGCTCTCGCCGGCCAGCCCGAAACGGTCTCATGAGGGCCTGGGCAGCTTCCCTGCGGCCTTTCCCTGGTCGAACCAGAAGTTCAAGAAATTCCGCATGGACTACTGGCAAGCTACTGTTCTAGCAGTGATTCAGTGAATGCATTCGCGGGGCGGATCGACTAGGATTTAACAGATAAATCCGCCACCTCGGAGTGCGGCCCGAAGGGGGGAAAAAAGGCCGTGACCGGAAGGAATCAGAACGGTTTCGGCGGCGTTAAAGTGATGGTCATCGACGACAGCAAGACCATCCGTCATACCGCCGAGACGTTACTTAAAAACGCTGGCTGTAAGGTCGTGACCGCGACCGACGGCTTCGAGGCGCTCGTTCGCATCGTCGATCACGAGCCCGACATCATTTTCGTCGACATCATGATGCCGCGCCTCGACGGGTATCAAACTTGTGCGCTCATTAAGCACAACCAGTATTTCAAGAAAACGCCGGTGATCATGTTGTCGAGTAAGGACGGATTGTTCGATCGTGCGCGCGGACGCATCGTCGGCTCGGAACAGTATCTCACAAAACCGTTTACGCGCGACGAGTTACTAGGCGCCATCGAGAAGCACGTATTGAATGGCAATCGCTGACATGAATGCTTGCAGCGAATCGGCTGGTTGGAGACTACGCTCATGACCCATGTACTCATCGTCGACGACTCACCGACAGTAGTCGAGCATGTTTCACGTTTGTTGATACAGAATGGTTTCAAGACTTCGTCGGCAACGACCGCCGAGCAGGGCATCGTCAGGGCCCGGGACGAGCGGCCGGATCTTATTCTGATGGATATCGTGTTTCCCGGCATGAGTGGTTTTCAAGCAACGCGCAAGATCAGTCGCGATCCGGACATCGCACGCATCCCCGTAGTCATCCTGAGTGTCAGAAACGAAGCGAGCGACCGGGAGTGGGGCCTGCGCCAAGGTGCGCGCGAATACCTGACGAAGCCGTGTCGAGCGCAGGAGCTCATTGCTGCAGTAAAGCGAAACGTAGGACCCATGTCATAGCGCACGCTGGCATCGAGTGAGGCATGCAGGAAAACGTCAACGACCCAATCGCCTTGTTGCGCGATATAGAACGGCGGGCCGGAGGCAAGCTTACCGGTCCTCCTGACGCGCAGACGTCTGGGGATGTGTGGCGTGGAATCGGATTCTCCGTCGGCGGTCGGCGTTTGGTGGCCTCGATGGCCGACATCAGCGAGGTGATGCATTGTCCGAAGCTCGCGCGCGTACCCGGCGCAAAGCTTTGGTTGATGGGCGTCGCCAATTTGCGCGGCGCGTTGTTGCCGGTCGTGAATTTACACGGCTTTTTGCTCGGTCAGCTGGCGGTGCTCGATCGAGAGTCCAGAATTCTGGTTGTCGAGCAGGATGAAATTCTTTCCGGTCTGGCGGTCGAAGAGGTATTCGGCGTAAAGCACTTTCTCGCTGAGCAGCGTCAGGCGCACGCGACCGCTTCCGAAGACTGGCTTTCTCCGTACGTGGTCGGGAGTTTCCATGTCGCTGAGGAGACTTGGGAAGTCTTCGACGTACATGCTTTGATCGCCGCCCCTGCGTTCATGCAGGTGGCCGCATAGACGAGTGGACAATTGGATGAGGCTGTCGAAAAAACATCGCAATAACAGCGCCGCAGCATCCGCCGAGGAGGGGCTTGGGTTTGAGTCCACCACAGGTGCTGCTGGCCGCAGGCCGGCGCGACAGGCTTGGCGCGTGGTGTTGCCCTCCCTGCTTTTCATCTTCGTCGCTTTGATGTTCGCCGCGCACTCGCTGGCGCGCCGCCACAGCAATGCCGATGCCGAGTACGTTGGCCTGATGAACGAGCTGAAATTGCGTTCTCAGCAGGTAGCTCGCGACGCGCAATCGGCGGTGCTCGGTGGTGTGCAGGGGCTGGCGCGGCTCAAGGTCCACGGGATGGACATGCAGACAATGCTGAATCGGCTGCGCAATGGCGATGCCGTCGGCCCACTGCCGCCGCTACCGGCCAGGATGGCGCCGCAGTTGGCGGCAGTCGAAAACGGCTGGCGTGGCATGCGCGAGGATATCGATACCATCCTCTCGGGCGCACAGGTGGCAGCGGCCATGCGTGAGAATGGTAAGAGCCTCGACGCGCTGTTCTCGTCCGCGCGGCTGACCACCCAGGAAGTTTTTGGCGCCGTCGTTTCGGGTACCGCATCGGCGGAGCAGGTTTCATTGGTAGGCCGTCAGCTGGTACGCCTGGAACGCATGTCCATCGACGTGAAGCGCACGCTCGAGGGTGGCACCGACGCCGCCGCCGCGGCGCTCAGCCTGAAACGCGACGTCGCCGACTTCGTGGGGACAACCGCGCGTTTGCTCGGCGACGACCAGGCGGAACCGGGCCTGCGTGTCGAGGACCCGGTGGCGCGCCAGGGCATCGAGCGCCTGGCGAGTCTATTCGCCAATCGTTCCGGACTGATCGATGCTTTCATCGGCCGTTCGGAGTCGTTGCTGCAATTGCACGAAGCGGCGAACATGATTAACGCTGATAGCGTGCCGTTCCTTCAGGCGACCCAGGCGCTCCAGGAGAACTACAACCGGGTAAGCGCTGCCGGTAATCAGTACACGACCGCGGTGATCGTATTCGGTATTCTAGCGCTTTCCTGCCTGCTGATGCTGGGCATCCAGCTTATCCGCGATGCCCATGCCCATACCGAAGAAGTACGGCGCCGCGAGCGGGAAAGTCGCGAGCGCAACCGGCGCAACCAGGATTCGATCCTCAAGCTACTGGATGAGATGAGCGATCTCGCAGAGGGTGATCTCACGGCGTACGCATCGGTCACTGAAGACATCACAGGCGCGATTGCAGACGCATTCAATTATGCCATTGACGCGTTACGTCACCTGGTGGCGCGTATCGATAATACCGCAGAGGCCGTCGCCGAGGCGGCGCAAGCTTCCAGGTCACGGGCCGTCCAGGTGAGTGTCGCCAGCGACAGGCAGAACGCCGAGATCATCAAAGCAGCGGCCACCATTAAAGACATGGCGGACTCTATCGAGAGGGTCTCCGCCGATGCGGCGCAGTCCAGTGAGGTGGCGAAGCGCTCGGTCACGATTGCGAACAAAGGTGCGCGAGAGGTGCGCGAGACCATCGACGGTCTCGACGACATCCGCATCACCATCCAGGACACCGCGAAACGACTCAAACGGCTCGGCGAGAGTTCCCGGGAAATCGGTGCGATGGTTGGTTTGATCGACGATATCGCCGATCAAACCAACGTGTTGGCGCTGAACGCAGCCATACAAGCATCCATGGCCGGCGAATCCGGTCGTGGCTTCGCCGTGGTCGCCGACGAGGTACAGCGTCTGGCGGAGCGCGCGGGACAGACCACGAAACGCATCGAGCAACTGGTCAAGACCGTTCAGGCAGACACCATCGAAGCGATCGAGTCCATGGAGAGAAGCACCACCGGTGTCGTATCCGGTGCGCTGCTCGCTCAGGGGGCAGGCACTTCGCTTGCCGAGATCGAAACCGTCTCCCGGAGTCTTGCCAACCTCATCGAATCCATATCGGCGACCTCCCGGCAACAGTCGGAGCGCGCCAGCGCCATGGCCAAGACCATGTCCGCAATCCGCACCATCACGACGCAGACTCGGGCCGGCGCCAGTACTACGGCCACGTCCGTGGGCAAGCTCGCCGACCTCGCCGAAGCGCTCAGGACATCGGTGGCTGGATTTCGTCTTCCGGATTCATTCGATCCGAACGTCGTCGACCTGTACCCGATGCCAAGGGTCAGGGAGGAACCCCGCGCGGCCAGGCGCGAGGAACCCAAAGAGCAGGCGTCGCATGTCCGCACGCTTCGACCAGCTCCTCGTTAGTGAAACGATTTCACAGAAGATTTTTATCAGGATCAGATTCGAGCGGAGTTTCCAAGCAGCAGTCAAATATGGACCACGCCACGCTTCAATGGGTGCAGGGTGATATCGAGGACACGTTGACGCAGGCACGCTCTGCGTTGGAGAAGTTCTCCGAAGACTCCCACTCCTTACATTATGTGCAGAGTTGCGCTGACGCGCTGCACAGCGTGCACGGCGTGCTCGAGATGCTCGAGTACTACGGCGCGTGTTTGCTGCTGGAAGAAATGGAGAGTCTGTGCCGCGTACTGCAACGTGCCGAGGCCGGTGACGCCAACGAGGAGATGTGTGAGCTCCTGTTGCGCAGCATCTTGCAGCTGGGAGAGTACTTGAACTACCTGCGTGCCGGCCATCAGGACACGCCGACGATTTTCATGCCGCTTCTCAACGATCTCCGATGCGTGCGTGGCGAACCTCTGCTCTCGGAGAATGCGCTGTTCGCGCCGGATCTGAATGTCGATCTTCCGATTCCGGGCAAGACCCATGATCTGGACGAAGATCAATTGCGCGAGATCGCGCGTCGCCTGCGCGCCTATTACCAAAAGGGATTGCTGGACTGGTATCAGGGCACGGTGGACGAAACAGGCCTCGCGCTCATGCAGGCTGTGGCGGCGCGCTGCGAAAAGCTCTGCAGCGGCACGCCCAGCGTGCGTCTGTGGTGGATTGCCGCCGGCGTCATCGAGGCGCTACGCGATGGCGGACTGGAAGCGAGTGTCTCTGTGCGACGCCTGCTGGGGCTGCTGGATCAGCAACTGAAAACCGTGTCCAGCGACGGCAGCACGGCGTTGGCGCGCGCCGCACCTGCGGATCTGGTCAAGAATCTGCTCTACTATCTGGCCCGCTCGACGTCGACGACTGCGCGAGTGACAGCCATTCGCGAGACCTATCGACTCGAGGATCTGTTCGTCGGAGGCGAGGCTCTGGAGCGTGCCCAGCACATTCTCTGTGGTCCCGATTTGGACTCGCTGAAGGTCGTTGCCGCGGGCATCAAGGAGGATTTAGCGAGCGTCAAAACGGCGCTCGACAGCCACGTACGCCAGGGCGGATCGGACCCCATCGATTTCGGGCCGGTGGCGGACAAGCTGCGCCGCGTCGCCGACACGCTCGGACTTCTCAATCTCGGTCGCAGCCGTAAGCTGGTGGCGTCCCACGTCGAGCAGTTGCGCGGCTTCGCGAAGTCACCTGACGCGCTGACCGATTCCGTGCTCATGGGCATCGCCGGGGATCTACTGCGCGTGGACTCTACACTGGACAACATTGCGGAGCACGGGCTCGCGGGTGAGGAGCAACGGGTCGCAGAAACCGTATCGGCGGCCTCCGGCGATACCGAGCTCAACAGCATCGAGTACCTGCGCCTGGTGACGGCAGTGGTGGGCGAATCCACCACCGAGCTCGCTGCTATCAAGCACATTATCGGCGAGTATCTGCGTGCGCCCCGTGACACCAACCAGCTCGCTGAGATCTCCCGTCACGTGAGCGTCGTCGAGGGTAGCCTGCGTATGCTTTCCCTGGAGCGCGCAGCGGATCTGCTGCGCGATTGGGGGCGTTGCGCTTCTTCGCTGCTGTCCGGAGGGAAATTCGCACCGCGGGCCGATGCGCTGGACGCCCTCGCCGATGCGCTGGTAGGCCTCGAGTACTATCTGGAATCGGTCGTCGGATTACAACCCAATGACCACGCGTTGCTGGAATTCACCGAAGACTGCATACGCTCGTTGGAGCGTTCCGCCGACCAGGCCCGCGACGATGGTGTCGCCAGGGGCGCCGAGTCGGCGCCGCCGCCAGTCCGGGCGGAAGTTGTGGTTCCGGAGGTCGACGACGATATCCTCCAGGTGTTCATCGATGAGGCCCGCGAGGTCATCCAGGTATTGAAGGATTGCCTCATTCGGTGGAATGCTGATCCCAGCGACCGCGACGCGCTGATTACGGTGCGCCGTTCCTTTCATACCCTCAAGGGCAGCGGTCGGCTGGTGGGAGCCACCGACATCGGTGAGTACGCATGGGCGGTGGAAAATGTGCTCAACCGGGTCATAGAGGGCATTTGCCCGGTCACTCGCAGCATACTGGAGTTCGTCACCGAAGCCCTGGACCGTCTACCCGGCCTCATCGACGCGCTGAGTGCCCGCCAGCCCGCCAGCCTGGATCTGGAGGCGTTCGCCGAACGCGCGCGTGCGGTGCTCACCGGGCAACCCGGTGCGAGCGTTCGGGACAGCACGCAGTTCGTCGTTGATGTCGAGCAAATGGTGGTATCGGCCGAGAGTCAAGCTGTGTCCGCCGAATCGGACGATACGCGGCGCATCTTCATCGGCGAGGCGGAGCGGATTCTCGAGCTCAGCGAGGCCATCGTCCAACATTGGCGTGAATCCACCTACGACCCTCTTTTCGTCACCGAGCTGCAGCGCGAGCTGCACACCCTGAAAGGCGGCGCGCGCATCGCCGGACTCACGGCAGTGGGTGATCTCAGCCACGCCATGGAGTCGGTCTTGATGATGGTCGCCGAAGAGCACCTGCCGCCCTCCGATGCGCTGCTCGACCTCATCGAAGATTGCCACGATCGTCTGGAAGAGCTTCTCGACTCGGCCCGGGACAAGCAGGAACCTTCTTCGGTGGAGGATTTGATCACGCGCATGGACGATCTTGTCTGCCCGGGCGTTTCCGGCGGCGAGGACGCGCCGTCGGCCGCCGGCGAGGCTTCGGTGACATCCGGTCTTGCGGAGGTTACCCGCGGAGGCGCGGTGGTGGCGAGCCAGGCCTCGGCGGCTGCCGGCGGCCGTCTGATGGCGCTCGACAAGGGCGAGCGCATTCAGGTTTCGTCGGCGTTCCTGGACAGTTTGTCGGATTATGCCGGTGAGCTCACCATTTCCCAGTCTCGTTTCGGTCAGCAGGTCGGATCCTTCAAGTACAACCTGGAGGAGATGGATCAGATCATCATACGGCTTCGCGATCAGCTGCGGCGCATGGAGATTGAAACTGAAGCGCAGGTGCAGTTTCGCAAGGACCAGGCGGTCGAAACTGACTCGAAGCAGGAACTGGACGCCCTGGAGCTGGAGCGGTTCTCGAAACTGCAACAGCTTTCCCGCTCTTTGCTGGAAAGCACGTCCGATTTGCGCAGTATTCGGGAGATTCTCGGCGGTATAGCGCGGGAATCCGACGATATACTGGCGGAGCAGGCGCGGGTCAGCAAGGATTTGCAGCAGGGGCTGATGCGCACACGGCTGTTGCCCTTCTCCGAGCAGGTGCAACGATTCCGCCGTCTGGTCCGGCGCACCATGACCGAGCTCGACAAGCGCGTCGAGCTGGAAGTCGAGGGTCAGGAAATCCGTCTCGATCGAACCGTTCTCGAACGCATTACTCCATCCCTGGAACACTTGTTGCGCAATGCCGTGGATCATGGCATCGAGTCGCCGAAAAAGCGCAAGCAACTGGGGAAACGTGAAATCGGCACGGTCAAAATCGTCGTATCCCGTTCCGGGCCCGAGATCGTGATAAAGGTTTCGGATGATGGTGCCGGTCTCGATCAAAGCGCTATCTACAAGATGGCGGTACACAAGAAGATGCTGGCTCCCGGTGCCAAGCTCACCGAGGAGGAGCTGTTTCAGCTGATCCTGGAACCGGGTTTCAGCACCATGCAGGAGGTAACGCAGATATCCGGGCGCGGTGTCGGGCTCGACGTGGTCAATGCCGACATCAAGCAGTTCGGGGGGACGCTCGATATAGCGTCGCAACCGGGGCAGGGCTGCATGTTTACCATACGCCTGCCCTTCACGCTCGCTGTCAACCAGGCGTTGCTGGTGGTGGTGGACGATGAGAATTTCGCGCTGCCGATTTCCAATGTTGCCGGCGTCGTGCGAGTCTCCTGGGAGCACCTGCGGCGTCTGGAGACCGAGCAGGCGCCGTCGTTCGAGTATGCCGGCTCTCGCTACCGCTTTGCCCATCTCGGTACTATGCTCGAGTTCGGCGAGCCGAACTACGACGAGTCCCGTCAGCCGTACCCAGTTGTGCTGGTGCACGCCGGTGAGCACCGCATGGCGTTTCTGGTGGAGAATCTCATCGGCCGCCACGAAATCGTGGTCAAGCCTCTGGGACCGCAGCTGTCCGGGATCCAGTGGTTGAGCGGCGCCACCGTTTTAGGCGATGGACGGGTGGCGATGATCCTCGACGTACCGGCGCTCATGCGCCGCGCCGCCTCTTTGCACGGGGTCGCGCGCGATCCGAGCACCTTCGGTCAACCGCCGGTGTCGGCCGAGGATGCCGCGACCGTGATGGTGGTCGATGATTCCATCACCGTGCGCCAGGTTACCCAGCGACTGTTGAATCGAAACGGAATCGATGTGCTCACCGCCAGGGATGGTGTCGAGGCGCTGGCGCTGCTGAAACAGCGGCGACCCGATCTGATGTTGCTCGATATCGAGATGCCGCGCATGGATGGTTTCGAGCTGGCCGCGACCATTCGCAAGGACGACGATCTCAAGGATCTGCCGATCATCATGATCACGTCGCGCGCCGGAAAGAAACACAGCGATCACGCCACCCGGATCGGCGTCAACCGCTACCTGGGCAAGCCCTATCATGAGGGCGAGTTGCTGGAGAACATCAACTCGCTGCTCGGGAGAACATGAGTTGGAGCAGGATGGAAACTTAGTCCGGTGCCTGGCACTACCCATTGCCGGCGAGCAGATCCTGATTCCCAACGCCGTGGTGGCGGAAGTGGTCGCCGCGGACACCGTCTCGCCGCTTAGTGGCGATCCGCAGTGGTTGCTTGGGCGTCTCACCTGGCGGGGCTCGGTGCTGCCGCTCGTATGCATGGAGGCGGCGGTAGGCGGGACCAGGATCGAGGCGGCGGCGCGCTCCAAGATCGTGATCCTGAAAGCCTTATCCGCGAGCGAGGCGCTCGAGAATTTCGCTGTTCTGGTGCAGGGCATTCCCCACCAGGTGCTCGCGACGGATCAGACGGTGACGCTGGAATCACCAATAGACGATGGGCGGCCGTTTGTGGCGGCGGATCTGCAGGTGGAGGGCGAGCGGGCTTTCATACCGAATCTGGACGCCGTTGAAAAGGCGCTCATGGATGTCGTCGACCGGTGGCAGGCCACCGGCTAGACGATTCAAAGAAAAATGAAAGAGATCGTTCGGGAGGAGAAAGAGTTCCTGTTGACCGTAATCGGAGCGAATCCGGCGTTGCGCACGATCGTGGTGAGCTTGTGCAAGCTCTATCGTTATCGCGACCGCAGCTATCGCGTCGTCGTACGGGGCGACTACGAGAGAGTAGACATCGTTATCATCGACGCGGACGACGCCGATGCGCTCACCGAGTGGTACGATATCAACAATGCGCGAGGCGCTGGTCCGGTCAAGCCGGCCATACTGATCGGCGCCGCGTACGCGGAACCGGCAGAAGTGATCGACGGCCGGGAGTACCGGTTGAAGCGAACCCGTCTGTCGGCTCATTTGCTGAAGACGCTCGATGCCATAACGGTCACGGAGCTCAAATACGTTCCCGAGCTCGTGATCGGCGGCGATGATGAACTCGGAGCGCATGCGGTTGTCAGCAATCTGCTGGAAAGCTCCGGGTTCTCTGGCAATGGAGTGAATGGAAAGGTGCTGGTGGTCGACGATAGTCTTTCAGTACGCACACAGATGGACTTATGCCTGCGTCTCCATGATATGTCGGTCGATTTGGCGGAGGACGCCGAGACGGCGCTTGAATTGATCGCAAAAGGTAACTACGACGTAATTTTTCTTGATGTTGTGTTACCGAAAATGGACGGCTACAAAGTTTGCAGGCTGATCAAGTCTAAAAAAACCACACGGTCGACCCCGGTCATCATGTTGACTGGGAAAACGTCACCATTCAACAAGGTCCGAGGCGTGATGGCTGGTTGTGATCGCTACCTGACCAAGCCCGTAGTTGCAGAGGATTTGAAGGCGGTTTTGCACGAGTACATTCCGGAGATGTAGCTTCACTGACTGCCACGAAGGATATGAGGAAAAGATAAAGAGTATGGCCATCAATAAGATACTCGTCGTCGACGACGTTGCCACTGATCGGATGCACCTGCGCGAAATATTGACCGACGCGGGCTACCAGGTCATCACTGCTGCCTCGGGAAAGGAGGCTCTCAATCTCGCCAGCAGCGATAAGCCAGATTTGATATTTCTGGACATCATCATGGATGACATGGACGGTTATCAGGCCTGCAGGAAGTTGACCAGCGGCGAGGCTACGAAACATATTCCAGTGGTCATGGTCAGCGCGAACAAGCAAAAAGTCGATAAGCTCTGGGCTCAGAGACAGGGCGCGCGCGCCTATGTCACTAAGCCGTATACGAACGACGACATCACCAATCAGATACAAAAGTTTCGGTAAGTGGCTACCGAACTACTCAGCCCGACGGTAGCGCTGACACGCTACTTCGTAACACCGGATCAGGAACACGGCCTGTCCGGGATCGCGGACGGTTCGGCCCCGATTCAGCGTTATGGATTCCGAATCGGAGCGTGCCGATTCGTGCACGACGTGGCGCTCGAGGTGGAGCTCATCGAGCTTCCACGCTGCTACGAGTTGCCGAACTCCAGCGAATGGTTTTGCGGGCTGGTGAATTTGCGCGGAAACCTGGTGCCCGCTCTCGATCTCAAGAGCCTGTTGGGCGGCGGCTCGGGCGGTAACAGGAAAATGCTCCTCGTGATTGGCAGCGGTGAAAGGTCTGCCGCGCTGGTTATCGACGGCACGCCGGATCACATTAATATCGACGCAGGCAGTCGTGTCGAGCAGCCCCAACAGGTCCCCGAGATCCTCCGGGATCACTTGCAGGGGGCGTATGAATATGCCGGTGAAATCTGGTACCAGCCTGACTATGAGGGCTTGTTCGAATCCCTGGCTCAGCGTACCGCTTAATAACAGAACAACACCATGGGGATACTCGCGAGATGAATGTCTTCAAACGATGGGACCGGAGATTGGGACCGGGTGATCGATTCGACAGATTTCGAGGCGCGTGCCTGATGATCGTCCTCGCGATGCTGGTGCCCGCCGCCGACGCTCAGCAGGATATAGGCAAATCGGAGCTCGAAGAGCTCCTGCGGGTGAAGATACGCACGGTGCAGCATATGGCGCTCAATCCGCTTCTCATCCGGGCAGTGAGGCAGCAGAATGCATCGGGTTTGACCCCGGAGGAAATTTCCCGCCGGGACAAAGCCTGGCGCGCCACCAAGGAGCTAACGCCGTTCAAGCTCTCGCTGCAGACGTCGGCCGCCGGGCGCTTTCTCCGGGCGCAGGTCCAGAGGAGCACGTCGTTCAACGAGGCGTTTCTTACGGACAATCAGGGCGCCAATGTTGCCGCCTTTCCGGCCACCAGTGATTACTGGCAGGGCGACGAAGATAAGTGGAGTAACTCTTTCAATGGTAGCAACGGCCAGATTTCTCTAGGAGCGCTGGAACTCGACGAGAGCACTAATACAGTTGCCGCGCAAGTGTCAGCTCCGGTGCTGGACCGAGGCAAGACCATCGGTGTTCTGGTGGTTGGCGTCACGATTGATTACCTGCAGGCGAAACGGCAATAATTTCCGAGGAAAGCACTATGAAGAGAGGCCGACCGAGTTGCCGCATTCGATGGAGATATCGATGGAAACATCGATGGCAGTGTCGACACACGCTCGCGTGTGTTCTTTTCGCGGCCGCTTTCGTCCCCGGTCGACCGGGATGGGCGCAACAGGGTGTCACGGATCGCCTGATCCGTATCGGCGGGGTCATGGACCTGGAGGGTCGATCCCGTGGCCTCGGACTCGGGATGAAAGCTGGTATCGAAGCGGCCATTCGCAACCAGCGGGTCAAGGGCCGGCGCATCGAATTCGTGACCCTCAATGATTCTTACACGCCTACCAAGACGGTCAAAGCCACCAACGCGCTGGTCACCCAGGGTGTTTTCGTCATGATCGGAAACGTCGGGACGCCCACTGCCAAGGTATCGCTGCCGATTCTGGCTCGGTCCAAAGTGCCGGCGTTGGGTTTCTTCACGGGCGCGGGCATCTTGAGACCCGGTGTGGGAGACATCGTCAACTATCGCGCCAGCTACGTTCAGGAGACGGCCGCGGTCATCCGGGCCGCCATCGACGCCGGTGTGAACCCGGCGCAGATCTGTGCCTACGTGCAGAACGATGCCTACGGGATGGCCGGCGTCATCGGTATCAAACGCGCCCTCGCCGCCCTGCCGGGGACGGAGGTAGTGACCAAGACGCTGGACGTCATCTTGCAGCAGCAGGGCGAGAATCCGGCGCGCAACGACCTGGGGCCCGTGGGCGTCTACCAGAGAAACACATTCACCTCGCGAAACGGTTACCAGTCGCTCAAGAATTGGGAGCAGGTCAGCAAAGCACCGTGCAAGGTGGTAGTCACGGTTGGTACCTACAATGCCATATCCAAGTTCGCCGCCTACTCGCGCTACAAAGGCCAGAACTGGATCATCAGTGCGGTGTCATTTACCGGCGCCGACAACTTCCACAAGGCCCTGGCGGACGCGAACATCCATGACCGCGTCATCATGACTCAGGTGGTGCCAGCGTTGGATTCCAAAATTGCCATCGTTGCCGAAGCGCGCCAGAAGCTCGGTGACAAATTCGGTTGGGTCAGTCTCGAAGGCTTTATCGTGGGAAAATTGTGGCTCGATGCCATGGAGAAGGTTCAGGGCCGTATTACCAGAGCGAAATTTCTAGCCAACCTGCGCGGGCGCAAGTTCGATCTTGGCGGCCTCACGCTCGACTACAGCAACGACAATCAGGGCTCGGATTTGGTGCTTTTGACCAATCTAACGTCTGACGGCTTCAAGCCGATGTCCTTGAGTGCATGGGACGCGCTGGTGCGCTGACATTTAGCTCAAGCAATCCTACAAGGTAGATACATGTGAACAAGTTATTCAGCAGATTCAGAATTGGCCCGCGATTGATCTTCTTGATTACCGTGCAGGCGATCATCTTGTTGGCCATTGGTTTTACGGCGCTCGCCGGATTGACCTTCGCATCGCGCTCTACGGATCTGCTGAACCGAAACGTCACCGAAGGCACGAGGCTCAGTTACCTGGCGGACACCATTCAGGGTGAGCTGCTTGCTACCGTGCATCGCGTAAATACGGGGGCGATGATCTGGGAAGAGGGGCGACTAAACCTCGCCTTCGCCAACCAGCAGTTCGAAGACGACTGGAGAACGTACACCGCTGCCTTGAGCCCGGACGAAGCGGAGTTCATCGAGGACGTGTTGGCACCGGGACTCACTGGTGTGCGGTCGTCCTTCGTCGAATTGGATCGCCTGTTCAGAAGCGAGGATCGCACCAATCTCTCTCTTTTCGTCATCAACGATCTCGATGAGCTCGTGCAACCGTTCTTGAACGCCTTGCTCGCGAGCTCTTCCGAGCGCCAGCTTGCATCCGAGCAGACCTTCGCCGAATCATTGAAGACCAACAATATGTTTCTCTACGCGAGCCTTGCTGTCATCGTGATTGGTGTGGTCCTGGCCAGTGTAATCGGCTACCTGATCTATCGCTCCATCGTCGACCCGATCGCGCGCATCTCGGACACCGTGCATAGCGTGGCGGAAGGTGACTATGGTGTGCGTACCGGACTCACGGGCAGTGACGAGTTCGCCCGCCTCGGCATGGCTCTCGACGAGCTCCTGCAGGATAAGGTCACCACGCTGGTCGAAGCTGAAGAAGAGAACGAGCGTCTCAACGAGTCGGTTCTCAGGCTTCTAGAGGCCGTTGCCAGACTCAGCGAGCGCGACCTGACGGTGACGGTACCGGTATCCGCCGACGTCACCGGGCCGGTTGCCGATGCCATCAATCAGATGGCCGAGGAAACCGGGAGGGTATTGACGCGAGTATCGCGTATCGCAAGTCAGGTGGGAGCTTCGTGCGCCACGGTGAACAAAAAGGCCGAGATCGTCAACGCCACCGCCCAGGCTCAGCAGATCGAGGTGGAGAGAACGGCCAGCGAGCTGGCGGGGGCATCCAATGCGCTGGTGAATATCGCGAAGGTCGCCCGCGCCTGCAACGAATCCGCCCAGCTCACCACGGAAACGACCCGGTCTGCCATGGCTACGGTGAACGGGACGGTCCAAAGCATGAATGAAATACGCGAGGCGATTCAGGAAACTGGGAAACGCATCAAGCGGCTCGGCGAGCGTTCTCAGGAGATCACCGCCATCGTCGATATTATCAACAGCATCGCCGAACGTACCCACGTGTTGGCGTTGAACGCCGGGATGCAGGCCGCTGCAGCCGGCGAGGCGGGACGCGGCTTCGCAGTGGTCGCGGACGAAGTGCAGCGGCTCGCCGAAAGCTCACGTGAGGCGACTGCGCAGATCGCGAGCCTCGTGAAGAATATTCAAGTGGATACCAACGACACCATCGTAACCATGGACCGCACCATCAGCCAGGTAGTCGCCGGATCGCGGATGGCGGAATCGGCGGGCCAGCAGATGATCGCCAGCCAGAAGACTACCGCCTCCCTGGTGCGTTCCGTTGGCGAGATCGCGGCCAGCTCCGAGCAGCAGGCACGCATCAGTAACGAGTTGCGGCAACGTGCGAGCAGCATGTTGTTGCAGACTCAGGAGACTTCAAAAGAGCTCGTGGAGCAGCTCACACAGACGAAGAATCTCGTGCAGTACGCGAGAATGCTCGTTCAATCAGTACGCGTGTTCAAACTACCTACCGAGGCGAGACGCTGATCGACATTCGCCGATGGACAGTTTCCGCTGCTACGGGTAGCACGTCGAGGCCATGGCGGACAAGGACGTAGTCGACGCGCTATGCGCGGAACTCCAGGAGGGCGAATCGGAGCTCGCCGATGCCCTGTCGGGGATCGTCGCGCCCGACGTTGCTGAATCCGACGTCGCCGGTCAAATTCAGCGTTACGCGGACTATCTACGCCGATTCGCCAACGCGGCGGAAATGCTCGATATGCCGGCGGTCAAGGAGTTGGCAGGTTTCTTTGAATCGAACGCGCTGGCGCTGGCCGAGTTGAGCTCGGAGGATCGCGGACACGTCGAACGCCGGAGCCTGTTTGCCGAGTGGCCGCAGTTGCTCAGAGGATTTCTCGCCAGGCCTGACGATGCCTCGACCCTGCGTCGACTGGTGTTGCAGACACAGGATCCAGCCTGGCCGACGCCTATGGATGAGGAGCAGGCACAGGATCTCGCCGAAAGGTTGCTGAGCGAGGTTCTGTTGGGCGACGGGTCAGCAGCGGACGCGGAGTCCTCGCGCGACCTGCCATCGTCTGCGACCGCCGACGAGGACGATGTGCGGTTGAGTTTTTCCGATGACATCAATCCTCAGCTCGTAAACGCCTTTCTTCACGAGGCGCCGCAGCACATCAACAGCTTGTCTCGGTGTGTGCAGCGCATCGTCAGCAACCAAGCTAGCCTCGAGGACATCAGTCAGGCCCAGCGTGTCGCGCATACCATCAAGGGATCCGCGAACATTACCGGTGTCGTCGGAATCGCAAACCTCACCCATCGCCTGGAAGATATCCTCGAGTTCTTCGCCAACCAAGAACGCCTTCCGCCGGCGGGGCTCGCCGACACGCTTCTCGATGCCAGCGACTGTCTGGAGATGATGGTGGAGCACCTGCTCGGTATGGGCGCCCCGCCGGCGCAGTCGCTGGGTATACTGCGCAGGCTCATCGACTGGGCCGGGCGAATCGAACGCGGCGAGCTCATCGATCTACCCGACACGGATACCATAAAGATCCCGGATCCCGCCGAACCCACTTCGGACACCGTAAAGCTGCCGGCTTCCGCCAAGCCCACCCCGCGGATGGAACCCCAGGTGACGGTGGCGCCGAAGGCCGGGCCCGCGCCGAAGATGTCAATGCCCGCGGCGACAGCGCAGACGGCGCCTGCTCAAGCGAGCGCCGGGGCCGAAACGGCCGCACTGCGCATCCCCATCGACACTATCGATAACCTGCTGCGCCTGGCCGGTGAGATGGCAACCTCCGTCGTCCAGATTCAGGGTCGCCAGCAACAAAGCCTTGTCCAGGCGGCGGCGCTGGCCGGGCAGAATGAGCTCGTGCAGCGACGCCTGGCTGCTCTGCAGGATCTTGTGCAGCTGCGCGGCGTACCATCTGCGCGCCGCGCATTGCTCGCGGTTGCGGGCATGGACCAGGAAGAGTTCGACCCGCTGGAACTCGACGAATACAGCGAGCTTCACAGCGCTACCAACGCCCTTGCGGAGGCCCTCACCGATTCTTGCGAGTTAGCCGACCTACTGCGTGCGGAGTTAAATGCATTCGACGAGTTGATGGTGCAGCACGAGCAGGTCAGTTCTGAGCTCAACCACGTGGTGCTGTCCTCGCGCCTGCTTCCGGTGTCCACCATCGTGCCGAGATTGCAGCGCGGCGTTCGACAGACGAGTCGGGCGACGGGCAAGAATGCCCGCTTGAGTGTGACCGGCGACGAGATGTTGATCGACAGCGAAATCCTCAACAATGTCATCGACCCGCTCATGCACATCGTTCGAAACGCCGTCGATCACGGCATCGAAAGTCCGGCTGAGCGTATTGCCAACGGCAAAGATGAACATGGCAACATCCATCTGAGTTTTTCGCGCGAGGGTGAAAGTGTCATCATTCGTTGCCAGGACGACGGGGCCGGTTTCGATTTTCTCAGAATACGTGAATTGGTCGTGTCTCAGGGCCTGATTCCCGCCGATCGTCATATGAGTGAGCGTGAATTGGCGCGCCTCACGTTGATACCGGGATTTACGACGCGCCGCGGCACGACCCAAGTCTCCGGGCGCGGCATTGGTATGGATGTCGTAAACCGAAGCATTACCGACTTGCGCGGCACCATGGATATCGATTCGACGGCGAATGCGGGCAGCACTATTACGCTGCGCGTGCCGCTCACGATGATTTCCATGCATGTGCTGCTGGTACGCGTAGGTGAGCGCATTGTTGGAGTGCCCAGCAGTACTCTCGAGCAGGCGCTGTTTTCCGACGCCGGACCGGTTGTACACGCAGACGACGAGTGGATTTTCCGATATGCCGATATCGATTATCCGTTGAGAAGCGTGAGTGAGTTGCTGGGTATGCCGGGTTCACCCGTATCCACGATCGCCCAGCGTGTCGCGCCTTTGCTTCTGGTTCGCACCGAAACCGGACCAGTGGGCGCGGTCGTGGATGAGCTGGTCGATGGACGCTATCTGGTGGTCAAGAGACTTGGCGATTTCGTGCCAAGGGTACGGGGCGTTATCGGTGCGTCCATTCTTGCCGATGGCAGCGTGGCGCCGATACTCGATATCCAGGAGTTGCTGCGCCAGCCCGTGACACCGGTGGTAGCCATCGAGATCGCGGAACCGGAAGGTATGTCACACAATGCACTCAACGTGCTTGTCGTCGATGATTCCCTGAGCGCGCGCCGCACGCTCGCCCAGGTGATCTCCGACGCGGGGTACGAGCCCCGCACTGCCGTCGATGGACTGGACGCCATCGACGCAATAGAGGAGCGCATGCCGGATTTGATCCTGTTGGACCTCGAAATGCCGCGCATGAACGGTCTCGAGCTCGCTGCACACTTGCGGGCCGACCAGAAAACTCAGGACATCCCGATCGTCATGGTCACATCACGTTCCACCGGCAAGCACCGCGAGCAGGCCCACACCGCAGGGATAGACGCGTTCATCACTAAGCCCTATCAGGAAGATGAGCTGTCTGAGCAGATTCGTCTACTCATTTCACCCAGATGAGCGCAGCGTCTGCAATCGTGGGTAGTGTCGTATCGGGCTGGATCGCCTGCACCTTCGACGACATCACTTTGTTGATCCCCATGGAAGATGCGGGTGCGCGTGTCGATGCCGACGAGCTGGTGCCGAGCGCGCAGCGGCTGGAGCTGGGGATGCTGCGTTGGCAGGACGAACTATGGCCTGCTTACCGTCTCGATCGGGAACTCGCCCCGGTCGAGTGGCAGACGAGCCCGACGACGGTGGTGCTACCCGTATACGCCAACGGACAGGCGCGCGGAATCGTATGCGATCAAATTCGCAGCCTCGACCACCCCGTTGCGGTGAGTTTATATCCGATTCCCGGCTGCCTGCGCGAACGTCCCTCCCCGGTAATTGCTCTCGGTCTATATGCGACCTTGCGGGTCGGATTGGTGGTGCGCAGCGACAGTTTGATCCGCCATCTTGATGCCACCCTGGGAGATTCTGCCCGGTGAGTGAGGTGGGCGCACAAGCCTGGCTGCTGGAGTTCTCCCGCGACCAGGTCGCCGCCGTTGGTATGCACGAGCTCCTGGAAATCCTCTCCAGGCCGAAGCTCTATCATGTGCCCATGGCAAGCGCCCGCTGCCACCATGTGCTCGTGTGGCGCGATGAGATATTACCAGTAGTAGATTTCAGCGCCGATCCCACGAGTGAGTCTGACCAAGCCGCGCCAGGCGGCGCGGTGACCGCCATCGCGGTCTATCAAACCGTACCCGGAGAGCCTCTGCGCCATGGTGCGCTGCAATTGAATGGCATGCCGAGGACCATCACCGTCGCTGACAATATGGCCTGTGCGTTGCCGGAGTCGCACTCGTCTCTGAGTGAACTCGCCATCTCGTGCTTTTCTTACGAGAATCTCGCCATACCCGTCATCGATCTGACGCGTGTCTTCGAGCGCAACTCTCGTTAAGCCACTTTTTATTTCAGATCGCCCCAATGCAATTGAACCGCGGTCACCCTGGCAACGGCGGCGGTCTCCGTGCGTAGCGTGCGCGGACCGAGGGAGACGCCGCGGAAGCCCACTCCACAAGCCGCCTCGCGTTCATCCGTATCTAATCCCCCCTCGGGCCCCACCAGGATTGTGACCAAGCCGCCGCCGTACTCCAGATCACCAATACTGGTGGATGAATTCGGATCCAGAATCAAATCCAATCCTCCGCACTCGTACTCCCGTAGCCACTCTTCCAATGCAACGATCGTACAAAGCTCGGGAATAGTGTTACGTCCACATTGCTGACAGGCGTGAACGATAATTCCACGCCAGTGCGCGAGTCTGCGTTGCGCGCGTTGCGCATCGAGGCGAACCACACCGCGTCGCGTCAGAAACGGCACGATACTCGTCACGCTCAACTCCACAGCTTTTTGAATTGCATAATCCGTACGTTCACCTCGGCCTACGCCTTGCGCGAGCCGTACATGCAGCGGTGACTCATTGTCCACATCCCGGTAGTCACCGGTTCGAACCCGCGAAGCCGCCCGCCGCACCTCTTCGATGGTCGCGGCGTACTCGCCACCCATTCCGTCGAAGAGCGTCAATTCTGCACCGGCCTTCAGACGCAGAACGCGCGACAGATGGCGGTGCTGATCTCCGGTAAGCGTGTAGTGCTCGCCGGCACTCAAGCGCCGAGGCAGATAAATTCTCGGCCTGCGCTCAGCCACCAATCGCCATCCCGTTCAATGTGATCCAGTCCTCCCGGGATGGGGCCGCGGGCTACGGTCGGGCACCCGGCAAGCTCGCAAATCCACCCTCAGGGAGCCCGTGGGCCCTGCCTATACTCAGAACCCCCATCGAGAAGGTACACTATCCGGTTGTGGAACCTGTGGAAACCCTGCAGCTGCTGGTCATCGAATCGACCTCCAACGACGTCGAGGCGCTGCTCAACGTGCTACGCAACGCCGGAATTGCGGTCGAATCCCGGCACCTTTTGGACATGAAGGGCCTCGAGGGCTCCCTGGACGAAGGACAGTGGGATCTGCTGCTCTGTGCGACCAACGTCGATGGGGTCGATATCGCGCAGGTCGTCGAAATGGCAGGCGCCAAGGGCCACGACATGCCCGTAGTCGTGATTCACGACCTGGATGCCGATGAAGCCCGCCAAGCGGTAGTCGACGCGCTCGCCGCCGGGGCCAAGGACGCGGTCCACAAGACCGACGCTGAGCACTTGAAACTCGTACTGCGCCGTGAGTTCCAAAGCCTCGCTGCCCGCCGTGACGTCCATCGCTGGCGTGAGGCATTGTCCGAGCGCGAGGAACGTTGGCGCGCCTTGCTGCATGCGTCGCGCGACCCTATTGCGTATGTTCACGACGGCACGCACATACATGCCAACCCGACCTACCTCGACATGTTTGGTTTCGACAGCATCGATGAGTTGACTGGTTTGCCTGTATTGGATCTTGTGGTCGCTGACGATCAAGGCCGTTTCAAGGATTTCATGCGGTCTCACATGAAAGGCGAGGGTGAGGGATCGAGTATTGAAGTCGCCGGACTGCGGTCCGACGGCAATCGCCTGGACATCAGAATGGAATTGTCGCCGGCGACATTCGACGGTGAGCTCTGCTGGCAACTCGTCGTACGGGACCAGTCCGAAAGCAACGAAATTCGCGCGCAACTGGAGTATCTGAGAAAGCACGATCCTCTCACCGGTCTCTACAATCGGCAGTACTTCATGTCGACCCTCGAAAAGGCCGTGGTTGGCGGCGCCGGCGCTGATTCGGGCAGGATGCTTCTCTATCTCGAGCTGGATAACTTCAACGTGCTGAAGGAGACCATCGGCATTGGTGCGACCGATACGTTGATCGCCGAGGTCGCACGCGCGTTGCTGGGGAGGGTTCCGGAGGGAGGGGTCCTTTCCCGTTTTGGTGACAGTGTTTTCACGCTGATGATACAAGTGCCCCACATACGGGCCGCCTGGGATGTGGCCGAGGATTTGCGCAGCGCCGTCGGCGAACGTATCGTCGATGTTTCCGGCAAGTCGGTGACCAGTACCTGCAGCATCGGTATCTGCCCGATGTTGAGTCGCGCACGCGCGGCGGAAACGGTACTTGCCCACGCGCAGCATTCATGTCGAACCGCCAGAAAGCAGGGCGGAAACCGAATCGAAATTCATTTTCCGGCAGGCTCGAAGCGGGCCACCGCCAACACGATCGCCGAGTCACCCGGAGCAATCGTCGAGAAGGCGCTGGATGATGGCCAGTTATCCTTGCTCTATCAACCCATCGTCAACCTCCACGAGGACAGCATGGAGGTTTACGAAGTTTATCTTCGGGTCGCGGGGGAGAGCGGCCGGCCGCTTTCGGAATCCTCCATATTCAGTGCCGAGGTCGGTGCTGACACCGTTACCAAGCTGGATCAGTGGGTCATCGAGCGGGTCGTCGCATTGATGGCGGAACGCCAGCGCGGGGGTCACAATACTTACTTCTTCGTCAAGCTTTCCGAGCAGGCCATCGTCGATGAAAGAATGTTGCTGTTCATCAGCAAGCAACTGCGCAGCGCGCAAGTCTCGGGGAAATGCCTGGTGCTGAAAGTGAGCGAAGCGTCGGCAATGAGTCAGGTGAAGAATGTGAAGGCGTTCATCAAGGGATTGAAGCAGCTCGACTGCCACACTGCCCTCGAGCATTTCGGCACGGGCTTGACTTCCTTCAACACGCTGCGGCACGTTCCGGTGGATTTCCTCAAGATTGATGCGGATCTCGTGCACACACTGGCGACAGATCAGGAAAGCCAATCGGCGGTACGTTCGATCGTGGAGATGGCGCGTTCTTTGCGAAAGCGCGTCATCGCGGTAGGTGTCGAAGACGCCGCCACCCTTGCCACGCTCTGGGACATGGGTGTGCATTTCGCCCAAGGCGACGGAATCCAGGTCGCGAGCGAGTCTCTGGAGTGGGATTTCGCCGGCAGCGAAATCGGCTGAGCGGTAAAGAGGAGTTAAATGGGGATGGGTTAAATGGGGACAGATCTATTTTCCAGCGGGGGGCAGTGCCCCCCCGCTGGAAAATAGATCTGTCCCCATTTAACCCATCCCCATTTAACCCGGCTAGATAGAAAGCCCTTTCTCCAACAACTCCTGAATCAATTCGCTGCTGTCGCCACCACCGAAGCTGAGCCCTCCGGATGAGTAGGAAGTGCCGAAGCTTGCCGCCAGATTCACCACCTGACCCAGGCTGGCGAGGAACTGCTCGTCGCTGAGAGAGCCGAGGGGATGCAGGTAGAGGCTCCAGAGAACGCCCTGTGCGACGGAATACCGCGCATCCAGGGCTGTGTCGAAGTTGGCTTGCAACATGCGGAACATCTTTCCCCGGTCGAGATCGTCCGCTCGTGCCACTGGTGAGATGATACGCATGCGGTCGGCGTTTTCGTCGGTGATGACGGTGACAGCGCGCCCGCCGACGGTGGCTCGCCAGAATCCCGAGCCTCCCTCGGCGTTCTCGTCCACCCGCAGGATCAACACCCCCAAGCGCTCATTGTTCATCGGCGACTGCGCGGCTTGAGCGGATCCGACGGTGAGCGATGCGAAAATCACGGCGAAAGCCGGTCGAAACAGAAAGGAAAGTGTCATTTGAACTACTCCAGCGGCAACTGTTCTTTATATGACCTGTCACAGAGGAAATATGTTCTGTACCGTCGCCATCCTTTTACTATATTGGGATCGGGCCAACCGCGCCGGGCTGAAATCCGGTGTCTCAACAAGGAAACGCTATGAAGTCACCCGCAATTCTGGCTGCCTTGATGCTGGTGGTCCAAATTCCGGTCCATGCGCAAGCGTCCAAGCCGCTCACGACCAACGTCGAGAGGTTCAGCTACGGAGTCGGTCTGCAGATCGGACAGCAGCTCAAGAGACAGGGGCTGTCGGGTATCGATACGCGGGCAATCGCCATGGCCATCGAAGACGTGCTCGCGGGCAGCGATTTGCGCGTCAGCATGGATGACATGCGGGTCGCAGCCACCGCCTATCAGAATGAGTTGAGTTCCGAGAAACTCGCCAAAGCCGAGAAGAACAAGGTCGCTGGAGACAAATTTCTCGAGGGCAACAGCACCCGTGAGGGGGTTGTCGTTCTCGACTCCGGGCTGCAGTACCGCGTGGTCGAGTCCGGGGCTGGCGAGTCACCCGCGGAAACCGATACCGTGGTGGTGCACTATCGTGGGCGACTGTTGGACGGCACCGAGTTCGACAGCTCTTATGGCCGCGGCGAGCCGGCTGAATTCGGCGTCGGCCAGGTAATCCCCGGTTGGCAGCAGGCCCTGCAGCTGATGCCCGTGGGCTCCAAGTGGGAAGTCTGGATACCGGCGTCCCTCGCCTATGGCACCGAGGGAACCGGCGGCATCGGACCGAATGAGACGCTGCACTTCGATATCGAGCTGATCGAAATCAAGGGTTGATTGCAACCATCCTCATAGGCTGTCGAAGGCGCTCCGATAGGCGAACAGTGCCGGACTTCCGCCTGTGTGCAGGAAGACCACGTTGTCGTCGTCCTGAAATTGGCCATGGCGCACCAGGTGCATCAGGCCCGCCATGGCTTTACCCGTATAAACGGGATCCAGCAATAGGCCTTCCACGCTTGCAGTCAGGGCTACGGCTTTGATCATATCTCGCGTCGGCAGCCCATACCCCTGACCGACATGGTCGCCATTGGCACGCACCAGCTCCCGGGGTAGGGCGCGCCTGCATTCGAGCAAATCGAGGGTCTCTGCGCATAGCCTCCCGACCATCTGCTCCTGCTCCTCGGCCGAACGGCCGACGCAAATTCCGAGTACCGAGATGTCCGACTCTTGGATGTGTAACCCGGCCAGCAAGCCAGCCTGCGTCCCGGCACTTCCAGTGGCCAGGACCAGATGATCGATGCTCAGGCTTCGCTTCTTCGCCTGCTCCACGAGCTCGAATGCGCAGACGGCGTAGCCCAGCGCCCCCAGTGCATTCGACCCCCCCGCGGGGATGAGGTACGGGACGCTACCCGTCTCACGCAGCTCATCCGCCACGGATTCGGCCGCAACATCCAGGTCTGTGCCGCTGGCAAAATGATGAATGTGCGCATCGAACATGCGGTCCAGAAGAACATTGCCACTGCCCCGATAGTCGCGATCGGTGTCTGCACCAATGTCCTCCAGCAACAAGTGACAGCCCATGCCGAGCCTGGCGGCGGCGGCCGCGGTTTGACGGGCATGGTTTGATTGCACGGAACCGGGAGTGATGACGGTATTGGCGCCCTGTTGGCGGGCGGCGGCCATGAGGAACTCGAGCTTGCGCGTCTTGTTGCCGCCCCCACCGAGGCCCGTGCAGTCGTCGCGCTTCACCCAGATGTTCGGTCCTCCCAGGGCCTCGCTCAGACGCGGCAAATGCTCCAGGGGCGTCGGCAGATGAGCGAGCCCGATGCGGGGAAAGTCGGCGAGACGCAATTTGCAACTCCGGGCGGGTGAGAGTCGGTGCTAACGTTCGAATTCTGGAAGTTCGCCGTCCATGAACCAGTTTTCAACCTCCGGATCCCACCACCAAATGACCTGCTGATAAACGTCTTTCACACTCAGCGTTTCTTCGAAGTAGTAGTTGAACTTGACTGTCATGAGTGCTTCCGGATCGCCCTCGGCTTTGGAGTCGATGGCGTAGTCGTAGTGGGTTACGTGCAGACCCTTGAGCTTCGAAAGATCGGGCGGCTCCACGGTGCCTTCCCGAGGGCGCATAAAGCTGGCGGCAGCGCCCAAATCACCCCAGCGCACCGCATGTATGTAGGCGCGCACGGCCTGGTCGAGCTTTTTGGTCTGGTCCTTTTGCTGCAGATCGGCACAACCGGCGAGCATTCCTGCAATCAGTGGCAGGCAGGCGAAGAATGGCAGCAGCCTCACGATCATCTCAGGGCCTCCAGGCTGGGTTAGATGTTGCTTGACATAGTAACAGTAAAATATGCCGACGCTTCGCCCGCCGCCAGGCCGCGTCAATGCTCACGGGTGGCGCGGAAGCTCACTTGCGGCCACCGCTGGGAGGTTAGGTTCAGGTTCACCAGCGTCGGCGCCAGATAGGCGAGGTTGCCGCCGCTGTCCACAGCCAGGCGGGCGATGTTCTTGGTCCGGAATTTCTTCAGCTCCTCGGCGTCCTCGCAGTCGACCCAGCGTGCGGTGGTCACGTCGACGACATCGTAGCTGCTCTCGACGCCGTATTCGTGCTTGAGCCGATGGGCCACGACGTCAAACTGCAACATTCCAACAGCACCCAGGATCACATCGTTGCCGAGTAGCGGTCGAAAGATCTGGGTCGCACCTTCTTCACTCAACTGGTCCAGGCCCTTGTGGAGAGCCTTCATCCGAAGAGGATCGCGCAGCACGACGCGCCGGAAGAGTTCCGGCGCGAAGTTTGGAACACCGGTGAACTTGAGGGTCTCGCCTTCGGTAAAGCAATCGCCGATTCGAATGGTCCCGTGGTTGTGTAAGCCGAGAATGTCGCCGGGATATGCGTTCTCTGCATGCTCCCGATCACGCGCCATGAAGGTGATGGCATTGGCGATCTGCACGTTGCGCTGCGTACGGACCTGAAAAAGCTTCTTGCCCGGTTGGTACTTGCCCGAGGTCACGCGCAGGAAGGCGATACGGTCGTGGTGCTGCGGGTCCATGTTCGCCTGAATCTTGAATACGAAACCAGTGAACTTTTCCTCGTGGGGGTCGACAGTGCGCTCCTCGGCATCCCGGGGGCAGGGTGCGAGCGCATAGGTGACGAAGGTCTCGAGCAGCTCCTGGACGCCGAAGTTGTTGATGGCTGAGCCGAAGAATACCGGCGTCAGCGTCGCTTGACGGTAGCGCTCCACATCGAAGGGATGGCTCGCGCCGCGTACCAGCTCCACTTCTTCACGGAGCTCCGCCGCCTGTTCGCCGAGCTGCTCGTCGAGTAACGGGTTATCCAGGCCCTTCACTACCTCGCCGGATTGAATCTTGCCCCCGTGGCGGGCGGAGAAGAGATGCACGCGATCGTTGACCAGATGATAAACACCTCGGAATCGCTGTCCGCTGCCGATGGGCCAGGTGACCGGCGCGCACTGAATATCGAGCACCGACTCGACCTCGTCCATGAGCTCCACGGGATCTCGGCTCTCCCGGTCGAGCTTGTTGATAAAGGTCATGATTGGTGTGGCGCGCATGCGGCACACATCCATGAGCTTGATAGTGCGTTCCTCGACGCCTTTGGCAGCGTCGATGACCATCAAGGCCGAATCCACGGCCGTGAGGGTGCGATAGGTATCCTCGGAGAAATCCGCGTGCCCGGGCGTATCGAGCAGGTTCACCACATAGTCGCGATAGGGGAATTGCATCACCGATGAAGTCACGGAGATGCCGCGCTGTTTTTCGAGCTCCATCCAGTCGGAGGTAGCGTGGCGGGCGGCTTTGCGCCCCTTCACGGTCCCGGCGAGCTGGATCGCGCCCCCGAAAAGCAGCAGCTTCTCCGTCAAAGTGGTCTTTCCGGCGTCCGGATGGGAAATAATCGCGAAGGTTCGCCGCCGGTCGGATTCTCGGGCAATTTGCGCATTCATAAGGGGCCGCGATTATACCCGAGCTTCACGCCGAATCCAGCAGTAGCCCCCACCTGCCTCCTCCCGCGGCGTGATTTTTCCGCCACCGCCCCCGGCACCCTCAGGATCCGCTACAATCGCGACCCCCCTCCACGACTCCATCCATGCACAACAGCAAGGCCCTCTCCGTCACCGATCTCCGCAAGACCTACGCCAACGGATTCGAGGCCCTGGCCGGCGTGAGCCTGGATGTGGAGCGGGGCGAGTTCTTCGCTCTGCTGGGTCCCAACGGTGCCGGCAAGTCCACGCTCATCGGCATCGTCTGCTCGCTGGTGAATATTGACAGCGGACGGGTGGAGGTGTTCGGCGAAGATCTTGTGCAACATCCTGGCCGGGTAAAATCCCGCATCGGGCTGGTTCCCCAGGAATTCAACTTCAACATGTGGGAGGCGCCTTGGGATATCGTGCTCAATCAGGCCGGCTACTACGGCATCGATCGCGCCCACGCCAAGCCGAGAGTGGAGCATTATCTGCGCGAGCTCGGCCTGTGGGAGAAGCGCCTGGGGCCGTCCCGAGAGCTTTCCGGCGGAATGAAGCGCCGGCTGATGATTGCGCGTGCGTTGATTCACGAGCCCGCGCTGCTGATCCTCGACGAGCCTACCGCTGGAGTGGACATCGAGCTGCGGCGATCCATGTGGAAATTTCTGCGTGAGATCAACGCCGAAGGCACCACCATCATCCTCACCACGCACTACCTGGAGGAGGCCGAAAGCCTTTGTGAGCGTATCGCCATCATCGACCACGGCAGAATCGTCGAGGTGGCCAATAAGAAGGATCTGCTCAACAAGCTGCACCAGGAAACCTTTCTGCTGGATCTTTCTCGCCCCATCAGCGATTCATGGGCGTCGAGCTACACGGTGCGTGTCATCGACACCACGACTCTCGAAGTCGACGTCAACAGGGACCAGGGCCTCAACGGCATATTCGCGGAACTCTCCCGGGAGGGCATCGAGGTGACCAGCATGCGCAACAAGGCAAATCGTCTCGAAGAGCTTTTCATCCGGATAGTCGCCGGTAGCAGGGCGCAGGCCGATGTGGATACGAGTGCCGGCCTGGCGGACGAAGGCGCCGGCCCGAGCGGAGAGGGGTTGCCGCGATGAATGTGGCCCGGCCAGGCTTAATCGCCTTTAAGACCATTCTCGGCAAAGAGATCCGGCGCTTCCTGCGTATCTGGCAGCAGACCATTTTGCCTCCAGCCATTACGATGTCGCTGTACCTGGTTATCTTCGGCAACCTCATCGGCACCCGGGTCGGCGAGATGGGCGGATATCCTTATATGGATTACATTGCGCCCGGTGTCATCATGATGGCGGTGATTACCAACTCTTACTCGAATGTCGTGTCGTCGTTCTTCGGTGCACGTTATCAACGTTACATCGAGGAGATGCTGATTTCTCCGACGCCCCACGCGGTCATACTTCTCGGCTATGTAGGGGGCGGTGTTGCGCGGGGGCTTGCTGTCGGGGTCGTGGTTACCACGGTAGCGATGCTGCTGGCGGATCTGCAGCTGCACAATTTACTGGTAACGGTGTTGATGGTGTTCCTGACTTCGGTGATGTTTTCCCTGGCTGGGTTCATCAATGCCATTTATGCTCGAAACTTCGACGACATCGCCATCGTTCCGACTTTCGTGTTGACACCGTTGATGTATCTTGGTGGCGTTTTCTACTCGATCAGCCTTTTGCCTGAGCCATGGCAGACGCTTTCGCGCTTCAATCCGATTCTTTACATGGTGAACGGATTCCGTTACGGCATCCTCGGCGTCAGCGATATTCCGGTATTCGGTGCATTGGCGATGGTCACGGTGTTTGTCGCCGCGTTGTTTTTGTTCAGCATGAGGCTGCTGAACCGCGGCGTCGGAATCCGAACGTAGGTTGAAATTTAATGGGGGCAAAATTTAATGGGGACAGATCTATTTAATTGCGGGGGCGGTTCCCGCCCCCCGCAATTAAATA
>Ga0209980_10000019_pt1 | contig 72643 bp, 71 predicted proteins | sample CR02metaG_FD_183611 | JGI IMG/M metagenome (GOLD analysis project Ga0209980, IMG submission 183611) | Deep subsurface microbial communities from Mariana Trench to uncover new lineages of life (NeLLi) - CR02 metaG (SPAdes) (version 2) | ecosystem: Environmental > Aquatic > Marine > Ocean trench...
AATTGGTGCGGGGGAATCCGAGAGCCTATCTGATATCGACTTCGAGCTTTAAGCGGATTGTGGCCAAACGAAGTCGGGACGCAGACCGTCGTAGACGGGGCGGCCGTCATCAGGGGCTGCTGCACCAGCGGACGCGTCATAAAAGGCATGGTAAGTTGCAGGCAGATTCTCTGAATCATATCCCATGATGTTCGGCACGATTGCGCGGATTCGTCCTTGTTTGTCATCGAGCATAATCGGTGAACCACAGTCCGCGCAGGTGCACAGCTCCAGCGGACCATCTGGGTTTTTAGCGTTGAACGGCTGACGCTTCAAACCATCGAGGTTGTCAACTTTCAGGTCTCCATGGTTAAAGAAGACGACATGAGTTGTATCTTGCCCGGTAACACTCTTACATACGGAGCAATGGCAAGTGTGGTTGTCTATCGGGTCGTTATCCGAGTGCGTGTGAATGTGATCGCACCCTCCAGCATACTTATGTGACATGGCTCGTTACCTTTTCTTGATGAGGTTAAGTTCCATCGATCATTAGGACCTACAGCGTGATGCACTAAAGCGCTTCGATTATATAGTAATCTCGAAGGAAGAAGGCCGCTTCCGGCCGATTTCTGCCTTTCGCCATCGTACCAGCTCGTCGAGCTATCAGACGTAAAGCCAGCGCTCGACAGGAATTATTCGTAGCCGAAATCTGACGCGCGGCTTTTGCACACGCGCACTCAGTGCTTGGGGACGACGGTCAATTTCGTTTGGTGTTTCAATCTGTTGCGCCGTTTCACCAATTCATACTGCTTGCGGTCCAAGACACGCCGCTGGGCATCGATAGCCTCAAGTTCTTCTTTGATGCGCTGTAACGGGCTAGTCATGCTCTCTGTCACATCCTAGTGCGCCGGCCGTGATCGACCTGTCCGAGCGTCGTGGCGCATTTGGCTACTCTACGTTCGCACCGACCACAGCGGCCATCTGCATCATATCGATGGTGTCGCCTTCTCGCATATTGCGTAGATCGGTAAGGTTGCCCGACTTGCTCGTGGAATTTGTATTCTTGAATACCTTGAGCAGTTTTGCGTCGGCAACAATATATTTACCGGCGTTTTCCGGCTTGCCGTTAGCAGATCTGGTTTGAAGCTTTTGGGCTTTTATATAATCCCAAAGTTTTTTTGTAATCTCAGTGCGGGGTAGTTCGCTTACTCCGCAAAATTCAGCCATATCAGGTCCGAGTTTAACTGGTTTCATCAGTCCTTTTAGTTCCGCCACAATGAGCTCCTTACATGATAGAAGTCAGAGATAATATAACCTCTGAATATGACAAGGCCGATAGACTTCACGTTTTCCGGAATTATGGTGTGAACTCCCTCACACTATGTCCGTAATCGGCGGGAGTTCTGCAACCAGCAAGTGCCAGATTCACCGTATGAGTGAAGCGTGAAATTGGCAAATGAACATGCCAGTAATGTGAAAAGGGGACATCCCGCAAGCGGTGTCCCCTTTTCGCGTTACTGGTGGTGATGGGTGGGATTGAACCACCGACCTGCGGGTTATGAGTCCGCCGCTCTGACCATCTGAGCTACATCACCGTTGTCTGGGCGCGCCGGCAAGCCCGCGAGGGCCGCTAGTGTCCGGGTGCTACACATCACTGTCAAGGAGCCGCGTAACCCGAACCGCCTAGAAGACGTCCAGATCATGGGCCAGAACCACGTCGCCTTCGTACTTTTCGCGAACCTCTTTCAAAATCGTTTCCTCCGACGCGCCCCAATAAAGGACGTGGTACAGCACGAGTAGCCCTGGCTTGGCCTTGGCCGCTATGTCGCCGACTTCATAGGCCGAGGTGTGATTGGTGCTGTGGTAATTCTGCCAGAATTCGTCACGCCTGTTGAACCCCTCAACCGAATAGACTTCATGGACCAGTATGTCGGCGCCTTTGGCCTGCGCTTCAAGCGCCGGGCCTGGCGCTGCATCGCCTGACACGACAATGACCCGATCGGGCGTCGTAAACCGGTAACCGTACGCGTTCGGCCATGTCCCGTGACGTACACGAAACGCCTCTACCGTGACATTGTCGTCCTCAAATACCAGTCCCTCGGTTACGGTGTGCGCATTCACGCGCCAGCCGTCCGCGTTGGCGGGCTCGAGCCCATGCAAGCGATAGCGAATGTCCGCGTCATACGCTTTCAGGACATGATGCGCCATCTCCTTGACGCCATCGGGGCCATACAGTTCCAGGGGTTGCTCACGCTCCAGCACCCACGGAGTCAGGATCAGATCGGGCAGGCCGGCCGAGTGGTCGGAGTGTAAATGCGTCAGAAAAGCATAGCGGAGGTTCTTCGCTTCGAGCGCCTCGATAGTGCCGCCGTAGGTCGGTGACATGGCGGTTGCACGCCGGACAACGCCCGGCCCGAAGTCCACAAGGTATGACGTGTCATTGACGACAATTGCAACCGAGGGACCGGACCTCTCCGGGTCGGCATTCGGCGTCCCGCTGCCGAGAATCACGAGCTTCGTTATCTCGGATGGTTCAAGTTCCGCCTGTGCGATTCCCAAAAAGCAAACGCCGAGAACGACGATCGACAGAATTTTTTTTCTCATGGCTGTGCGCCTTTGCCGTGATCCGGAAAAGTGCGGTTCGACCCCACTTTTCCTAGACATTGAACCGAAAGTGCATCACATCACCTTCCTGAACAATGTATTCCTTGCCCTCGAGACGCAGGCGGCCGGCCTCTTTCGCACCCTGCTCGCCATTCCCCGCGATGTAGTCGTCATAGGAGATGACCTCTGCGCGAATAAAGCCTTTCTGGAAGTCGGTGTGAATCTCGCCCGCCGCCTCGGGCGCAGTTGCGCCCACCTTCGTTGTCCAGGCGCGAACTTCTTTTTCTCCCGCCGTGAAATAGGTTTGCAGTCCCAGTAGCGCATAGCCACTGTCGATGACGCGGTTGAGCCCCGGCTCGTCGAAACCCAAATCGGCGAGAAACTCGGATTTGTCGTCGTCATCAAGCAGCGCGATTTCAGCTTCGATCGCCGCGCATATCGCAACCACTTGCGCGCCTTCGTCTGCCGCGTACTCGCGAACTGCGTCAAAGTGCGGATTGTTGTCGAAACCCTTCTCGTCAACGTTGGCAATATACATGACCGGTTTTGCAGTCATCAGGTGCAGCTCCCGAAGCACCTGCCGCTCGTTTTCGTCGAGCGCAAGCGAGCGTGCCAGCAGACTTTCGTCAAGGTGTTGCTTGATCTTCTTCAGCGTATCGCGGAACAACAGCGCTTCCTTCTGTCCTGTCTTGGCATTGCGCTCCGCCTTGTAGAGCTGCTTTTCGACGGACTCCAGATCGGCAAGCGCGAGCTCGGTATTGACCGTCTCGATGTCGTCAGTCGGATTGATCGCGCCGGACACATGAGTGACGTCGTCGTTTTCGAAACAGCGAACGACGTGCGCGATGGCATGCGTTTCACGAATGTTCGCGAGAAACTGATTGCCGAGGCCCTCGCCTTTCGACGCCCCGGCGACAAGGCCCGCAATGTCGACAAATTCCATGGTGGTCGGGATTGTTTTCTGCGGTTTGACGATGGCTTCAAGCACAGCGAGCCGGGGATCCGGCACGAGTACGATGCCGATATTCGGCTCGATCGTGCAAAACGGGTAATTCTCGGCCGCAATTTCGGCGGCTGTCAGCGCATTGAACAACGTGGATTTGCCGACGTTTGGCAGGCCGACGATGCCACACGAAATCGCCATCTAGGGATCAATCCTGGTGTGTAAAATTTTCATGGCAGCATCGAGCCCATCGTCAAGCAGTACGTCCAGTACGTCGATAGCCTCATCGATGTTGTTCTGAATCGCCGTTTCGGCCTCGCCCGATCCTCTCTGCAACACGTAATTGGTAACCTGGCTCTTGTCGCCCGGGTGACCTACGCCGAAACGCAGCCGCATGAAATCGGCACCACAGTGGTTGACGACGTCGCGGATGCCGTTGTGGCCACCATGACCACCGCCCTTCTTCAGGCGCACGGTGCCCAGGGGCAGATCGATTTCGTCGTGGGCGACAAGCAGTTGTTCGGGCCTCAGACGGTAGTAGTCGAGAACGCCGCGAATCGGACCGCCACTCAGATTCATGTAGCTCTGCGGCTTGACGAGCCAGATGTCTGTAGCACGCAGCGCGACACGGCAAAGCTCTGTGTCGAACTTTTTCTCGAATCGAAAATCTCCGCCCAACTTGCGAGCGAGCGCATCCACGAACCAGAACCCCACGTTGTGCAGGGTGCGCGCGTGCTTCTTCCCGGGATTGCCAAGCCCGGCGATGATTCTTAATTGCTGCCTCATGGCGCTGCCATGTTAAACAAAAAGACCGCCGGGAAGGCGGTCTTTCGGTCGCGTACCGTGGTGCGATTACTCGTCGCCTGACCCTTCGTCGTCGGCCTTCGCAGGCGCCTCTCCTTTGGCTGTTTCGTCCTCGGCACCTTCCTCGACACCTTCCTCGAGACCTTCCTCCACGACTTCCTCGACCTCCTCCTCAACAGGAGCGGCCTTGATGACGTGGATCGACACGATCGCGTGGTCGTGCTCGGGACCCTGCGCGAGCAGCGGAATCTCGACGCCGTCGGGCAGTTTGATGTCCGACATGTGCAACATCTCATCGAGTTCCAGCGCTGAGACATCGACTTCGAAATACTCAGGAAGGTCCTTCGGCAAACACGTCACCTCGACGTCGGTCATGAGATGCGCGATCTTGCCGCCACCATCCTTCACGCCGATGGCAACGTCCTCGCCGACGTAGTGGATCGGCACATTCATGCGAATTTGCTCATCCTCGACGATGCGTTGCAGGTCCATGTGCATGATCTGGTTCCTGGCCGGATGACGCTGCAGATCCTTCAGAATCGCGGCCTGACTTTTCTCGCCGACCTTGATATTGAGGACACTCGAATAGAACGACTCGCTCTCGAGCTGCTTCAGAACCTTATTTTGATCGAATGTCAGCGCGCGCGGCGGGCGCCCGGCGCCGTAGATGATTGCGGGTACTTTTCCTTGATGACGCAGGCGGCGGCTCGCACCTTTCCCCATGTCCGTCCGGATTTCCGCAATCAGATCGAATTTTTCAGCCATGACTGAACTCCGTTATCCGATTGATTTATCTTGGAAAACTCCAAGTTTTCGACCTGCCGGATGTGCGACCGATCCGGGCAGGGGCGCGCATAGTAACCCATTGAAACGCCGGGAACCAGCCGGGCCGGGCTTATTCCCAGCCGCAGCAGAAAGGCTCCGGATTGAGGTCCTGCGGGTTACGCGACTGGCCCGGCGGCGGAAATTTTGCCTTGAATGTAAACGCCTGCGCGGGGATCCGACGTTTGCAGCAGCTGCAGTTTGGCCATGCCTTCGTCGACGCTCGGCTGATGGCCGGCCCTTACCCACCACAGCATCTGGTACGCGCCATCTGGCCGTTTGAACCACTGGCGACGATCTGCAATAACCTGGCGATGGGCGGTCTTGTATGCGAACTCGAAGAGTGCCTCGACGTCTCGCCATACCGACATATTGACGATCAGCATTGGATTGTCGTCAACGACAATATCCGTCGCGTTGCCGGACTCGCTTTGCAGGCGCCAGACGAAGCCCGGGCTGTTGTCCGCCAGCGCATTGATGTCGTCCAGTTGCTCGACGAACCGGCTGATGCGTTGATCATCCATCGGATACAGCGCGGTTGCGATATTCAATTGCGCGACTTGCCACACGCTTGCCATGCACTAAATTCCAATCCGGCCAAGGGTGGCCGGAATATCGACTAAGGAATCCATCCCGGCTGGTCACGATGAAGCAAATGGCCGAGAAACTCGACCGCGCCATACGCAACCATTATTGCAATGATGATGAGGGCCAGGCCTGCCACAATCCATTGCATCGGCCGATAATTGACCACCACGCCGTCAACGATTGCCGCATCCTGCTCCTGGCGCACGCGCAAGGTTACGAGATGCGGCAAATTCAGGAGCAGGCTCAGCACCGGGCCAGCGATCAGAATCACGGGCGTCAGTGGGTAAGAAGTCAAGGCACTCCACGCTCCCGACCTCATGATTGGTTCAAGGATGCCCACCTCAATTTCGTAGTAGGCGACGTTGAGAAGCACAAAAATCAGTCCGGGCAGGCACATCGTCGCACCAGCCCAGACAGCCTGCGACCCGGTTAGTCCGAACCGCCTGCGACCCTGGTCTGCAGCGTTCGTGGCGGCTGCCAATACGCCCGCGTCAAGATTCAACGCACCAGCCAGTGCCTGTTTCGTTTCGCCAGAACAGGGCAAGCCACGTTCCACGCGTTGAACGGTCCGAAGATTGACACTCGCCACCAGGGCCAGCTGCTCCTGAGTCCAGGCATGCGTCAGTCGTTCACGCCGGATAATCTCTGCCAAAGACTCACTGCGCCCCGACGACATATCGTTTCCTCCTGTCAGTCTGGATCGCCCTACGATCGCAAAGCCGTTTGCAATCCGCTACGGCATTCGGCCGACAGTCGCACGCATTGCCTGGCGATTGGTAATTCGCGTTCATCGGACTCCATCCATCCCGGCTTCGCACCTGGACTCAGATGTTACACACACACCAAATCGATGTCCGCCCGGAGCCCGATGCAAATCTTGCTTTCGTGATGGATGTCGTTAGTGGTATGCGCTGCTGGCGCACTACGGTCAGAGCGGCTAGCGGACGACCTGACGAATGATGTAGCCGCCGGAACGCTCGTCCAGTTCCAGGTCCACCTGGCCCCGGGCCTGGGCCTCCTCCAGCAACTTGCTGAATGAGTCGAAGCCGTAGGAGCCTTCGTTGAAGCCGGGGCGGCGGCGCTTCAGTGCTTGTTTGACCATCGAACCCCAGAGCTTTTCGTGGTCCCCGCGCTCGGCGTTGAGTGCGATGGCTGTCTCCAGGGCGAGATCGATCCCTTCCTGCATCGCATCCTCGGGTTTGGCCTTCGCACCCTTACGCCTGGATGTGCGCCCCTGCGCCGTCTTTCGTGTCTTGCGCTTCTGCTCCTGTTCGCGAATGAGGTCGTCGTAAAAAATGAACTCGTCGCAGTTGCTCATCAAAAGATCCGACGTCGAATTCCTGACGCCGACGCCGATGACCGTCTTCGCGTTTTCTCGCAGCTTGCTGACCAGCGGTGAAAAATCGGAATCGCCGCTGATGATGACAAAAGTATTGACGTGCGACTTCGTGTAGCAAAGATCGAGCGCATCGACGACCATGCGAATGTCAGCCGAGTTTTTGCCGGATTGCCGAACGTGCGGGATATCGATGAGTTCGAACGCCGCCTCATGCATCGTTGCCTTGAAGTCCCTGTACCGCTCCCAGTCGCAATACGATTTCTTGACAACGATGCTGCCCTTGACCAGCAAGCGCTCGAGAATTTTGTTGATGTCGAACTTCGCGTAGTTGGCATCTCGAACACCCAATGCGATGTTTTCGAAATCGCAGAACAGGGCCAGATTGTTATCTATTGAGCTCGACATGGCATAGCCTGGCTGGACTGGTGACGGATCGTCACTTCTGCGGGCGGTGTTTCGGTGTCGGCACCAGATTCACGCGGCCGCGTTTGCCCAATCGCCGCTGGTTCAACTGTTCGACGATCTCTTCCACGTCCATCGTCACTTCCTCGAGAATTCCCTGCCGGTAGCCGTTAATCGTGTTTTTGCCCTGCACGATGATATAGCGATGCCAGTCAGATCCTTCGGTACCAGGCGGAGCCTTTACTCGACGGATCGACTCGATCTCATAGGGTTCTCCCTTGCCGGAGGTTGCTTCAGCCATAGGTTTTCAGACGTCTCGCATGCGGCAAATTGCCGACGTATGGTTTCTTGCCCGTGGAACCGCCAGAGGGTTCAATATCCGCTGGAGAGGTTACAGACACTATGCCCGCAGAACCTGACTGGCGCGACATGAAAGGGGCGCGAAGTATACAGGATTTCTGCGCCTTGAAAAGCCTGGCCGCGGATTCTGCACAGTCGTGCCGGCGGCGGCACAAGCGGCAATTTGCTCATTTTGGCAGACCATACCGGGCAGTCGTGCCAGCCGTTGTTACCGGGCCTCCCCGGCTTGATCGAACGAAACCGCCGTTTGCTCTACGATCGGACGATAGTTCGACAGTAACTCACCGGCGCCGCCCGGTTCTGCCATTCGGATGCATAAGTCCCGCCTGTGTTGCTGCCGCAGGAATCAACGGGAGACTAGTCCACGTAAAGTGAGCTGACAGACTCATCATCACTGATGCGCCGCATGGTCTCGGCGAGCAGCGCGGCCGTCGACAACTGGCGAATGGTTTTGCACGCCCGCGCCTCTTCGTTCAGCGGTATCGTGTCGGTCACGACAACTTCGTCGAGTTCCGAATTGCCGATGCGCGACACAGCGGGGCCGGATAGGACCGGGTGCGTAATATAGGCGTCGACGCTTGCGGCACCTTGTGCCTTCAACGCGCTCGCGGCCTGACACAGCGTACCTGCCGTATCAACCATGTCATCGATCATGACGCAGTTTTTTCCCTCGACTTCACCGATGATGTTCATCACTTCGGACTGGTTTGCTTTCGAGCGGCGTTTGTCGATGATCACGAGGTCGGCATCGTCGAGCCGCTTGGCCAGCGCCCGCGCTCGAACGACACCGCCGACGTCCGGCGAGACGACCACCATGTCATCGTATTTCTGCTTCCAAACGTCTCCGAGCAGCAACGGCGACGCATACACGTTATCGACGGCTATGTCGAAGAAACCCTGAATCTGATCCGCGTGCAGGTCAACCGTCAGCACACGATCGACGCCGGAAGCGCCAATCAGCTTTGCGACGAGCTTCGCGGTGATGGGCACGCGCGCAGACCTCGGGCGGCGATCCTGCCGGGCGAAGCCAAAATACGGAATGACGGCCGTGATTCTCGCGGCTGACGCGCGTTTCGCCGCGTCCGCCATGACCAGCAATTCCATGAGATTTTCCGAGGACGGCGGGCAGGTCGGCTGAATGATGAATACCTCCCGGCCGCGAATGTTCTCGAGAATTTCGACGTTGACCTCGCCGTCGCTGAACCGGCCGACCTGGGCACGCGCAAGCGGAACCGTCAGGCAGCGTGCGATGTCGTGGGCGAGTTCCGGGTGTGCATTCCCCGAAAAGACTGCCATTGATGCAAGATCCACGAATCCCCCTCAGATTCTCGTGTGGCTGGGGCGGCAGGACTCGAACCTGCGAATCACGGGATCAAAACCCGTTGCCTTACCACTTGGCTACGCCCCACTCGTCGGTCGCTTGCGGCGCAATTGTGCGGTCAGGTCACAGACGTGTCAACGCACGATCACGGCCGCGACCGTTCAAAAAATGACCACTTGTGAATCACCAGGCGCACGCTGGTCTGGCTGCTGACCGCCGACAGCAAGCTCGGCATGAGCTGGCCGCCACCTTCACGGTAGCGCGTGATCTGCACCGTCCAGTTGCCCTGTTCGAGGCGCGCCAGCTGCCCGGCCTCGTTCAGCTCGGTATGCGCCGGCAACGACGGATCCGGAATGCCGAGTGCCCAATAGCGCAGGCTCGCGACCGGAATCGTCCAGCCATAACGAACGTAGAGGTCGGCTTCGGCATCCTCCAGCACAGTCCGGACACCGTCTTTGTCCGTGAGTTCTACTGTGCCGCCATCACCGTCGAGCCGGATCGTGCCGATGCCGAGCGGGCCGCTCACGGTTGCACGGAACGCGTCACCATCCTGCGTCCAGCGTAGTTTGCCGATGAAGCCGTCATCACCTGCGCTCACCCCGATCCGGCCGCTGAATTCCCACGCCTCGAGCCCGGCCAGTATGGCCTGGCGGGAGTCCCAGTCGTCGATCGCGGGCAAGTCGATACTTTGCCGGGTCGCGCACGCGGAAACCAGAAACATCGCGGCCCCCAGGGCGACAACGCCCAGCCCGGCGGACCTGCGGCTACGGCGAATCCGGGAAGACGCGCTCACGAACATCCTTCAATAAATCGCTTTCAGGGTATTTGCTTTCGGCTGACTGCAGCAGTTCAAGCGCCTCGACATTACGGCCCAGCGCAGCCAATACGTCTACGATGTGTGCGGCGACTTCATGGTCGTCAAGCTCGCCATACGCCCTATCCAGTTCGATGAGCGCCTCGTCATAACGGCCAAGCTTGAAAAGCACCCACCCCATGCTGTCCATGATCGCCGGGCTCTCGGGCTCCAGCTTGAGCGCTTTGCGTATCAATTTCTCGGCTTCGCGATGCCCATCGGTACGATCGGCGAGTGTGTAACCGAGCGCGTTCAACGACATCGCGCTATCGGGCCAGCGCTTGACGGCCCTGCGGTACTCGAGAATTGCGTCATGCAGGCGGTTCATGCGCAACAGCAGCTCGGCACGACCCAGCGACGCGCCCTCATTATCGGGCCTGAATTTGACGTACTTGCCGTAGTAGTCGAGAGCCTCATCACGACGCTCCAGCGCTTCCAGCAATTGCGCCTTTGCGAGAACCATGTCCACGGCGAAATTCGGATTGTTGCTCGCAAATTCGTCGAGTTGCTCGAACGCCCTGTCAGGATCGTCTTTTTGAGTCGCGATCAGCGCACTGGCACGCCGCTGCGAGGTAATGGCGTGTGCCCCGGACCGTACCTGCGAATAAAGCCGGATCGACCGATCCAGCTCACCCCGGAAATCGGCGATTCGCGCGAGATAATAAAGAGCATCCGTCGTGTGATAACCACTCGCCAGCAAATCCTGGAAGTCGTCCCAGGCCGCGTCGAGATTTTCCTGACGAAAGTTGATGATTGCCATCAGGCGCAGCGCGTCGTATCTCGACGGTTGTTCGAGCAGTATCTGATTGATCTGGCTCAGGGCATCATCGTCACGACCCGCCGTCATCATCATGACTGCCAGTTCCATGCGTGCATCGGGATCCGGATCCGGGTCGTCACCGATAAGTCGGGCCGTGTAGTCGATCGCCTCTTCCTGTTTACCGCCGATGAGCAAGGCACGGGCGTACAACAACTTTGCCTTGACCCAGTCCGGCTCGAGCTCGATCGCACGCAGCGAGCGTTTTTCGGCGTACGCGGTGTCATCGGCCTGCAACGCCATCACCGCCGCCGCGTAATGTGCCAGCGCGGAGTCCCTGTACGGTTTCGCCAGCGTCCGCATGACCGCGTCGGCGTTCTTGGCATCCTCCTGCGACAGCACCCGAACCAGTGACAACACCCGTTCATCGGGGTCCTGATCGCTCCGGGCGATGAGCTTTTTGAAGCTTCGCCGCGCATCGCGCAGCTTGCCAAGCCGCAGTTGCAACTGTGCAACGTAGAGCAGCGCTTCGTCGCTGTCTTTATCGAGTTCGAGCCAACGATTCGCCGACCGCAACGATTCTTCATTGAAGCCAAAGCTATAGCTTATGCGCGTTGCCTGCCGCGCAATTTCAACGCTGTTGCCCGACTCGGCCGCCCTGCGGTACTCGCGCGCCGCTTCGAGGTATTCCTGGCGCTGCAGCGCGATCTCAGCAGCGAGTACGTGGGCACCCGGTTCAGCCGCGCTATCTTCATCGGCTGCGACGACTTGCGGGCCAAGTAATACCAGCGCCGCCACAAGCCCGAAGCCCGGCAGCCATCGTTTGAAGTAATGCATTGCAGTTCGGCTGATCATCCTATCGCGGCCGTGCCCATGTCACTGCTGCGATCTTGGGGTGAATTAATAGCACAGACAAGAAACTGCACACTCAGTTCGCATATGATATGCACTCACTGATCGCAATCCCCACCGGTACGGGGCCCGCACCGCATAAACGATTGATATGCCGCTCAAAATACTCGGGCTGAACCATAACACGGCGCCTGTCGAAATTCGCGAGCAAGTTGTGTACGCGGGTGACGATGTCAGTCGTGCATTGTCACAAGTGCGTCAGCTGGAAGGTGTCGACGAAGCGGTGTTGTTATCGACCTGCAATCGCACCGAGTTCTATATCATGACGAACAACGGTGGCGGCGAGCAACTGCGGGCCTGGCTGCATGATGACCGCAACCTCGGTTCGTCGTTCAGCGCGTCGGTGTTCACGTTGGACCATGAGGACGCGATACGGCATATTTTCCGCGTCGCCTGTGGGCTCGATTCGATGGTCCTTGGCGAGCCGCAGATACTGGGTCAGCTCAAGGACGCGGTGCGCGCGGCGGAGGACGCCGGTGTTCTCGGCAAGCGGTTACGTCGCCTCTTTCAGCACACCTTCTCGGTTGCGAAAAAAGTTCGAACCGATACCGAGATCGGCGCGAGTCCGGTGTCGGTCGCGTATGCCGCGGTCAGTCTCGCGCAACAGTTCTTCGCCGGGTTCACCCAACATACCGCGGTGCTGGTTGGCAGCGGCGTCACGGTTGAGCTGCTGGCGAAACACCTGGCCGCGAGGCATATCGGCCGAATGTTCGTGGCCAACCGGGATGTCGAGCGGGCACGCCGGCTGGCGCGCAAGTTCGGTGGCTTCGCCCTGCCGCTGTCCGAATTGGCGGGAACGCTGCCAGAAGCCGACATACTGATCAGTTCAACGGCCAGTCCAGAGCCTGTCATCACGCTCGAGCTTATGAGAGCCGCCATCCAGGCACGGCGCCACAAGCCGATATTCGCCGTTGACCTTGCCGTACCACGCGACATCGAGCCCGAGGTCGGCGAACTCGACGATGTCTACCTGTATACGATTGACGATCTCGACAAGATCATTCTCGAAGGCCAGGACAATCGAGAGGCCGCCGCTGTCGATGCAAATCGAATTCTCGACGACGAAATCTCGCGTTACCTGACCATTGAGCGATCCAAGCAAGTCGCGCCGGTTATCACGGCGCTGAGAGAACACGGCGAAATCCTGCGTGATCAGGTTCTCGAGGCCGCGCGGCGACGACTGTCCAAAGGTGCGGATAGTGACGAAGTGATCGAACACGCCACGGCATCACTGATGAAGAAGTTGTTGCACAATCCCAGTGTGCGCCTCCGCGAGGCGGGCGAAACGTCCGACACTGAGTTAATTAACGCGGCGCGAACCCTGTTCGACCTTGACAGCGACTGAGGGTGGGACGTTGAAAGAATCGATTCGCCACAAACTCGAGGCCATTCGCGACCGCTTCGAAGAACTCGCCGGACTGCTCGCGGATCCCGATGTCATCGCGGACCAGGCGCAGTTCAGGGATCTTTCGATAGAGTACTCTCGTGTAGAGCCCATCGTCAGGCTCTTTTCGCAGTTCGAAATGCTTGGCGATGATATTGCCGCCGCCGAGGAGATGTCCAAAGATGGCGACGACGACGTGCGCCAAATGGGGCAGGAGGAACTGACGGCGCTGACGGCGCGGCGCGAAGATCTGGTCATGAATCTGCAGACGGCAATGATTCCGCCGGACCCGTACGATGACAGCAACGTGTTCCTCGAAATCCGGGCGGGCACGGGCGGCGACGAAGCAGCCATCTTCGCCGGCGATCTTTTTCGCATGTACACGAAATACGCGGAAACCATGGCCTGGTCTGTCGAGGTCCTGAGCGCCCGCGAAGGCGAACATGGCGGTTACAAGGAAATCATCAGTCGCGTTACGGGAAATGGCATTTACGCCAAACTCAAGTTCGAGTCCGGTGCACACCGCGTACAACGCGTTCCCGCGACGGAATCACAGGGCCGCATTCATACTTCGGCCTGCACGGTCGCGGTGCTGCCGGAACCCGATGAAGTTGAGGCGGTCGAGATCAAACCTTCCGATCTGCGCGTCGACACCTACCGGGCATCGGGTGCTGGTGGCCAGCACGTCAACAAGACGGATTCGGCGGTACGGCTGACGCATTTACCCACCGGAATCGTCGTTGAATGCCAGGACGAGCGCTCGCAGCACAAGAATCGAGCCCGCGCGCTGTCATTGCTGCAAGCCCGGCTGCTCGATGCCAAAATCGCCGAGCAAGAAAACGAGCAAGCCGAAAAGCGCCGCTTGCAAGTGGGCACCGGCGACCGGTCAGAGCGCATTCGCACTTACAATTTTCCGCAGGGCCGCGTCACTGACCACCGCATCAACCTGACACTTTATAAACTGGACGAGATTCTCGAGGGTAGCCTCGAGCAGGTCATTCAGCCGTTGCTTAGCGAATACCAGGCCGACCAGCTGGCCACCATTGGCGATTGAGGCTTGCATCGTGGTTGGCTTTAAGCGCCAAAACCCGGCTTTGCGAGGAGCGCAGCGACGAAGCAATCTTGTTCATCGCAAATATCAGAGTGTAAATCCGACGTTATCTACTTTCCCAAGGCCTGATCGAGGTCGGCGATCAGATCGTCAACTGCCTCGATGCCTACGGACAATCGGATCAACTGGTCGCTGATGCCGAGTTCGTGCCGGCGCTCCTCGGGAACCGATGCGTGCGTCATGATCGCCGGGTGATCGACGAGGCTCTCGACGCCGCCCAGGCTCTCGGCCAGAGCGAATATCCGGCAGCGTTCGAGAAAGCGCCGCGCATCTTCGAGGCCACCCTTGATGAAGAAAGTCACGATACCGCCGAAGTCCGACATTTGCGCGCGCGCGAGTTCGTGCTGCGGGTGCGACGCCAAACCCGGGTAAAGCACGCTCTCGACACGTGGGTTCTGTTCGAGCCAGGCGGCGATCCGGGCTGCGTTCCGGCAATGCCGTTCCATGCGCACATCCAGCGTCTTGATACCGCGAAGCGCGAGAAAACTGTCGAAAGGGCCCGCGATGGCGCCGATCGAATTGTGCAAATAGGCAAGCCGCTCGGCCAGGTCCGCATCGTTGGTGATGGCAATGCCACCGATGATGTCTGAATGGCCGTTGATGAATTTCGTCGCCGAGTGCATGACGATATCACAGCCGAGTTCGAGTGGCCGCTGCAGACAGGGAGTGGCAAACGTGTTGTCGGTAACGACCAGTATGTCCCGCGACTCGACCAGTCGCGCAATCGCGGCAAAGTCCACAATCTTGAGCAGCGGATTGCTCGGGCTTTCGACCCACAGCATACGTGTGTTACCGCGCAGCGCGTCTTCCAGCGCCGCGATGTCGGTCATGTCGACAAAGCTGAATTCGCAGCCGGCGCTGCGTTTGCGCACACCGTCAAACAACCGCCGCGTGCCGCCGTACAAATCATCCATCGCGACGATGTGGCTGCCGGAATCCAGTAATTCGAGAATTGTGGCGGTGGCCGCCATGCCCGACGCGAACGCAAACCCGTCGCTACCCGATTCGAGATCGGCGATGCATCGCTCATAGGCCTGCCGTGTGGGATTTTGCGTTCGCGAGTATTCGTAGCCCTGATGTTCACCAGGGCTCTTTTGCACGTAAGTCGAGGTGGCATAGATCGGCGGCATGATCGCACCCGTACTCGGATCCGGGTGTTGGCCCGCATGGATCGCGCGCGTCGCAAAGGCATTTTTCTTGTCGTCATCGCTCATGGTATCGGATCCCTAGATTTGCCGGCGCAGAAAATTCAACACGTCCGACCGCGTAATCAGGCCAAGAAACTCTTCACCGTCCATGATCGCCGCATACGGCTGCACGCGCAGCATCGCGACGAGGTTGTTGACGCTCTCAGCCTTGTCGAGCTTGATGAACGCCCTCTCCATCGCCTCGTCTACTTTCGCGTTCATCGCTTCCGGCGTGCCGAATACGAACTGGATGATCGCGTCTTCGGTTACGACACCGACAAGCTCGCCCCCGTGCATCACGGGAAGTTGCGAGAAGCCGGCATTGCGCAGGCGATTATGCGCTGTCGTCAACACGTCGTCCGGACCGACCGTTATTGTCGCTCGCTCGCCGTGCGGCCTGCCGATCAGGTCCCGCAGATCACCGCATTGTGCGCGCTTGATAAAGCCCTGATCCTCCATCCAGAAATCGTTGTACAGCTTGGAGAGATACTTGTTGCCGGTGTCGCAGGCGAACGTGATGACGTTTTTGGGTTTCTTTTGCTCGTGGCAATACTTGAGCGCCGCGGCGAGAAGCGTCCCCGTCGACGAACCGGCCAGAACGCCTTCGCTCTTGAGCAACTCACGCGCCACGGAAAATGACTCGGCGTCGCTGATGGCATAGGCCTTGCGGACCCGACTGAAATCTGCGATCGATGGAATAAAGTCCTCGCCAATGCCTTCGACGAGCCAGCTACCACTCTCGCCAAGCTCGCCCTCGTTAATGTAGTCGGCAAGTACAGAGCCGACCGGGTCCGCGAGTACGAGCTCGACCTGCGGCGCATTTTCCGCGAGGTACTTGCTGAGTCCTGACACTGTCCCGCTCGAGCCGACACCAAGCACGATTGCATCGACGGCACCGTCCATCTGTTCCAGGATTTCAGGGCCTGTCGTTTGCTCATGTGCGAGCGGATTGTCGGAATTGCCGAACTGATTGATGAAGTACGCACCCTTGTCTTGCGCGATTTGCTTGCCGAGATCCTGGTAATACTCGGGATGACCCAGGCCGACGTCGGAGCGTGTCAGTATGACCTCGGCTCCCATGGCGCGCAGATTGAAGATTTTCTCCTGGCTCATTTTGTCGGGCAGGACGAGAATCAGCCGATAACCCTTTTGCGCGGCGACGAGTGCAAGTCCGAGCCCGGTATTGCCCGCGGTTGCCTCGACGAGCGTATCACCCGGCTTGATATCGCCGCGCTTCTCGGCCTCGCCAATCATCGAAATGCCGATCCGATCCTTGATCGATCCACCGGGGTTCATGAGTTCCAGCTTCAGAAAAAGTCGACAGGAACCGGTGTCCATGTGCGTCACTTCGAGCATCGGCGTGCGGCCGACCATGTCAAGAATGTTGGAATATACTTTCATGCGCCTTACAGTCGAGATTCATTTTTGTGCAAGTTTACGCGAAGCCGTGAGCTAAGCCATGCGAATTGATGCCGCTATCGAGGACGCCCGGACGCAGCTCGCCGCCGTGAGCGACTCGGCGCGGCTCGATGCCGAGATTTTGCTGGCGCGCACTATTGACGTGCCGCGCAGCTACCTGGTCGCGCATCCGGAGGACACACTGGACGGCGCCGCCCGCGAGCGCCTGGCCAAATTGCTCGATCGCCGCATCGCAGGTGAGCCGCTGGCGTACATTACCGGGATCAAGGAATTTTGGTCACTCGAACTCATGGTCAGCCCGGCCACGCTCGTACCGCGTCCCGAGACGGAATTGCTGGTCGATCTGGCGCTGCGAGAGATTCCGCGAGATACCGCATGCCAGGTTCTCGATCTCGGTACCGGCAGCGGCGCAATCGCGCTCGCGATCGCGAGTGAACGCATCATGTGCGAGGTTACGGCGACGGACATCGATGCAGACGCGCTGGCCGTCGCCAGGCAGAATGCGCGCCAGCTCAGTATCGTGAATATTGAATTTGTCGAGGGCGACTGGACGGGTGCGGTCACGGGACGCAAGTTCAACGTCGTCGTGTCAAATCCACCCTATGTTCGTGCCGGCGACCCTGCGCTCGAAGCATTGCAGCGCGAACCACGGGCAGCGCTTGTCGGCGGACGCGATGGGCTCGATGCGATCCGCATACTGGCTCGCGACTGCGTGGCCATCCTCGGCGCGGACGGCATGCTCCTTGTCGAACACGGCGCCGGGCAACGAGGCGACGTCGAGAATGTCCTGCTCGAGCAACACTGGTCTTCCATCGAGTGTCACAATGACCTCGCTGGCCAGCCGCGCGTCACAACGGCGCGCAAAGGCTAATGGCATGCACGGTCCGGTAAACTGTGCTAGAAAACGGCGCCCGACTGCGTTCGAGTTGACTGATTGCGAGACAACATGATTACGATCAAGACCAATCACGGCGACATCGAAGTCGAATTGTTTGAAGAGAAAGCGCCGGTGAGTTGCGAAAACTTTCGCCGATACGTCAGGGACGGATTCTTCGCCAACACGATCTTCCACCGTGTCATCCCGAATTTCATGATTCAGGGCGGTGGCATGGACGAGAATATGGTGCAGGCAACGACGAGAGACCCGATCAAGAATGAGGCGGACAATGGCGAGGTGAACCGCCGCGGCACTCTCGCCATGGCGCGCACAGGAGATGTCGACAGCGCCACGTCACAATTTTTCATCAATCTCAGCGACAACAAATTTCTGAATCATGGTGGTCGCGACTTCGGATATGCCGTCTTCGGCAAGGTTGTCGAAGGCATGGACATCGTTGACGCTATTGGCGCTGTGCCGACACGCACCACGGATGGCCATCAGGATGTACCGGTTGACGCCGTGACGATTCTGGAAGTTACGATCGAGGACTGATGGCACCCGAAAATCCGCAGCAGAATCGCGATGCGCGCCACCTGGCATTGCCGCAGGTGGGCGAAGCCGGCCAGGAACGGATTGCACAGGCAACAGTGCTGCTCATCGGTGTCGGTGGCATCGGCTGCGCGGCCGCGAACTACCTCGCGAGCAGTGGTGTCGGGCAACTGACACTGTGCGACTTTGACACGGTCGACGACACCAACCTGGGCCGCCAGGTGTTGTACGGCCCCGCCGACGTCGGCGCACTCAAGGCTGATGTCGCAGCGACCGGACTCGCCCGCAACAATCCCGGAATTCGAATCACGGCGGTTGCCGAGCGCCTCACCGGCGCCGCGCTTGCGGATGCCGTCAGCAGCTCCGATGTCGTTCTCGACGGCTCGGACAATTTCGCCACGCGGTTTCAGGTTAACGACGCGTGCGTCGCAGCCGGTTGCTGCCTGATTTCCGGATCGGCGATACGCCTCGAAGGCCAGCTTGCAGTGTTCGGTCCCGATTATCGGGGCTCACCGTGCTACCGCTGCTTGTACTCGGAGGCTGACGAGTCGCTGGATAACTGTGCCGGAAACGGCGTGCTTGCTCCCGTGCCCGGCGTCATCGGCACGCTCATGGCCGTCGAGGCGCTGAAATTTCTGGCGGGAATTACGATGGCGCCGGGTGTCTTGCGGCTTTTTGACGCCGCCAGCGGTGAGTTTTCGTCCGTCACAGTCAACAAGCGCAGCGATTGCCCGACCTGTGGTGACGCCGGCTGACGTCACGATGTTCCAGCGCACCACCGTCACGAAGTGGTCGGCGGCACTCAGGCCGCACTCACGGCACTCGGATCGTAGCCGAGATTGGGCGCAAGCCATTTCTCGGCTTCACGCACGGATATGCCCTGACGCTCGGCATACGACTCAACCTGATCCCGACCGATATTGCCGACTGAAAAGTACCGGGCCTCCGGGTGCGAGAAATAAAAGCCGCTCACGGCTGCCGTCGGATACATCGCGTAAGACTCCGTCAGCCGCAAACCGATGCGCTTCTCGACATCGAGCAGCGTCCACAGCTTGCCTTTTTCGGTATGGTCCGGGCAGGCCGGGTAGCCCGGCGCCGGGCGTATGCCCTGGTACTTCTCGGCGATCATCTCATCGTTGGTCAGGCGTTCATCGGGCGCATAGGCCCAGAATTCGCGCCGCACGCGCTCGTGCAAGTACTCCGCAAGCGCCTCCGCGAGACGATCCGCAAGCGCCTTGAGAAGAATGGCGCTGTAATCGTCATTGGCGCTTTCGAAGCGCTGCACATGCTCATCGATGCCGATACCGGCGGTGAGCGCAAAGGCGCCGATGTAATCATCAACGCCGCTGTCGCGCGGTGCAACGAAATCGGCAAGGCAATTCTGTGCGTGACCGTCAGGCTTTGCGCGCTGTTGCCGCAGATGACACAAGCGCATCAACGGCCCGTGTCGGCGATCATCGGCGTACACCAGCACATCGTCATGAACGTCCGAGTACGCCGGAAAGAATCCGACGACTGCCCTGGCCTGCAACCATTTCTCCTCGATGATATTCCCGAGCATGGCCCTGGCATCGTCAAAAAGTGCCGTTGTCGCCGCACCGACCTTCGCATCACTGAGAATCGCAGGAAATTTGCCGTGAAATTCCCAGGCGTTGAAGAATGGCATCCAGTCGATATAGTCGCGCAGCTCTGCAAGTTTTATGTCATCGATGACGCGCGCACCGGTGAACGCCGGCCGTGGCGACCTGTAGTCGCTCCAATCGCAGCGGTGCCGCCTGTCACGCGCCTCACTGAGCGACAACTGGGGCAACAGACGTTTCTTGCCGGCGTGCCGCTCGCGCCGACGCGCATTATCGCGCCGCGCCTTGGCAACAAGCTGGTCGCGCGTCCCCGGTTCAATGAGCGCCTGCGCAACGCCGACCGCGCGCGATGCGTCCTTGACGTAAATCACGGGCCCTTCGTATTGCGGTTCGATTTTGACGGCCGTGTGTGCGGGTGACGTCGTTGCGCCGCCGATCAGCAGCGGCAGGTCGAATTCCAGGCGCTCCATCTCCGACGCGACGTGCACCATTTCATCGAGCGACGGCGTAATCAGGCCCGACAGTCCGACCATTTTCACGTGCTCGCGCCTGGCGGTCTCGAGAATTTTCTCGCAACTGACCATGACGCCGAGGTCGATAACCTCGAAGTTATTGCACTGCAATACCACGCCCACGATTTTCTTGCCGATGTCGTGCACGTCGCCCTTGACGGTTGCGAGTATGATTTTGCCGTTCGAGCTGAAGTCGCCGTCATTTTCCTCTTCGATAAACGGCACGAGATGGGCAACTGCCTTTTTCATGACGCGTGCGGACTTGACGACCTGCGGCAGGAACATTTTGCCCGCGCCGAACAGATCTCCGACAACGTTCATGCCGTCCATCAACGGCCCTTCAATGACATCGAGCGGCCTGTCCGTTGCCAGGCGTGCTTCTTCGGTGTCATCGACGACGAACTCGTCGATTCCGTTCACCAGAGCGTGCTGCAGGCGTTTGTCCACGGGCCACGCACGCCACTCAAGATTTCGGACTTTTGCCTGTGCGCCGGATGGCTGATCCTTGTAGCTTACGGCGATCTCGAGCAATCGCTCGGTAGCATCCTCACGCCGATTCAGAACGACATCCTCGACGGCGTCACGCAGTTTCGCCGGCAAGTCGTCATAAATCGCGAGCTGCCCCGCATTGACAATGCCCATGTCCATGCCCGCACGAATGGCGTGGTACAGAAATACGGAATGGATCGCTTCGCGCAGGGCATTATTGCCGCGAAACGAAAATGAAACGTTGCTCACGCCGCCACTGATCCTTACGTGCGGCAACGCGGCCTTGATCGCTCGCGTCGCGTCGATGAACGCGACGCCGTAGCCGGCATGCTCCTCGATACCCGTCGCGATGGCGAATATATTCGGATCGAAAATGATGTCCGCCGGCTCGATACCAACCGTTTTGGTCAGGATTTCGTAGGAGCGTTTACAAATCCCGACTTTGCGCTCGACCGTATCAGCCTGACCTTGCTCGTCGAACGCCATGACAATCACCGCGGCGCCGTAGTCGCGTACAAGATTCGCCTGCTCGACGAACGCCGCCTCACCCTCTTTCAGGCTGATCGAATTAACGACTGCCTTGCCTTGCACGCAGCGCAGTCCTGCCTCGATCACCGACCACTTCGACGAGTCGATCATGATCGGCAGGCGAGACACGTCGGGCTCGGAGGCAATCAGGTTCATGAACGTCGCCATCGCCTGCTCGGAGTCCAGCATGCCCTCGTCCATATTGACGTCGATGATCTGCGCGCCGCTATCGACCTGTTGCCTCGCGACCTGTACCGCAGTCGCGTAGTCGTCTGCTTCGATCAGGCGTCGAAAATGTGCCGATCCCGTGACATTGCAGCGTTCACCCACATTGACGAACAAGTCGTCCGGACCGATGTTCAGCGGCTCCAGCCCGGCCAGGCGCAAACGTACCGGCAGCCTGGGAATACTGCGCGTCTCGCAATCAACCACGGCCTCTTTGAGGGCGCGAATATGCTCGGGCCGCGTTCCACAGCAGCCGCCGACGAGGTTGACCAGGCCGCTACGGGCAAACTCGCCGACAATGCCGGCCATGTGCTCGGGAGTTTCGTCGTACTCGCCAAATTCGTTCGGCAATCCCGCGTTCGGATGTGCACTGACACGCGTATCAGCAACGCGCGCCAGTTCGGCCACGTAAGGACGCAATTCCTGCGCCCCGAGCGCACAATTCAATCCGATCATGAAGGGTTCGGCGTGGCGCACCGAATTCCAGAACGCCTCGGTCGTCTGTCCCGACAAGGTCCTGCCCGACGCGTCGGTGATCGTGCCGGAGATCATCACGGGCAAGCGGACGCCGGTCTTCGCGAAACTTCGCCTGACGGCGAAAATCGCAGCCTTCGCATTCAAGGTATCGAAAATAGTTTCAATCATGATGAAGTCGGCGCCGCCCTCGATCAGGGCGCTGGCTGCCGTCTCGTAGGTTTCGGCGAGACCGGCAAACGAAATGTTGCGGTATGCCGGGTCGTTCACATCGGGTGACATTGACGCCGTACGATTCGTCGGGCCGAGCACGCCGGCGACAAATCGCGGGCTGCTGACGTGCGCCGCATGTGCATCGGCGCATTCGCGCGCGATCCGCGCCGCGGCGAGATTCAACTCAGGAACGAGCGCCTCCATGCCGTAGTCACTCATCGACGGCGCGTTCGAATTGAATGTGTTGGTCTCGATGACATCGGCCCCGGCATCGAGAAACCGGCGATGGATGTCCTGGATCAGCTGCGGCTTCGTGATCGACAGCAGGTCGTTGTTGCCTTTGAGATCCTTTTCCCAGGCGGCGAAGCGCTCGCCGCGGAAATCGTCCTCGCCGAGGCGGTAGCCTTGAATCATCGTGCCCATCGCACCGTCAAGCAGGACAATACGGCGCTCGAGCAAATCGAACAGGGACTGAATGCGGTCAGCTCTCTTCATGATACTCAACTTCAGGCGGCAGCCTGCTTCGGCCGCACGCCGAGGGCGTGGCAGATCGCGTATGTGAGCTCGGAGCGATTGAGCGTATAGAAGTGAAACTCGTTGATGCCTTCGGCTTGCAGCAAGCGCGCCTGGTCGATCGCAATGCTCGCGGCAATCATCTGACGGGTCGCGGCGTCATCCTCCAGCCCGTCGAAGCGCTCATGCAGCCAGCGTGGCACGCTGGCGCCGCAGCGTTCGGCAAATCGTTGCAGCTGTGGAAAGCGCGTGATCGGGAGGATACCCGGGACGATCATAGCGTCGATAGACGCAGCCGCGCAGTGATCCCGAAAGCGCAAAAACACCTCGGTGTCGAAGAAAAACTGCGTGATCGCGCGCGATGCTCCAGCGTCGAACTTACGCCTGAGATTATCGAGGTCGAATTCGGCACTGGGCGCCTCAGGGTGGACTTCGGGATATGCAGCAACGGATATATCAAAATCGCCAATTTTGCGCAGCCCGGCGACGAGGTCGGACGCGTAGGCATAACCGCCGGCGTACGGCATATAGGCTGTAACATCCGCGGGTGGATCGCCGCGCAATGCCACGATGTGGCGGATGCCCATGTCCCAATAGGCACGCGCGATGTCGTCAATCTCGCCGCGGCTCGCACCAATACAGGTCAGGTGTGGCGCCGGCGTCAGGTCCGTTTCGGAAACGATGCGTTCGACAGCAGCGTGCGTACGTTGGCGAGTTGAGCCATCGGCGCCGTAGGTAACCGAGACAAAGCGCGGCTCGAGCGGCGACAGTCTTTGAATCGATTTCCACAGGGTCTCCTCCATCTTCTGCGTCGTTGGCGGAAAGAACTCGAACGTGAGTTCAATGGCCTTTTCCTGGCGCCCGTCGATCAAATGTGCGGCCATCACGCAGCGGCCTTCCCGTCATTGACGGTCGTCGCGACCGCAAGCAACCATCGCGGGTTCTTCGCCGGAATGCATCGCGGTGCCGCTAGTCGCAGCCCGGTCGATGCGCACCATTTGGCGAAGCGCCGGCCGAGTCGCGACGCCGTTACAGAGTCGACCGCAGCGAGCAGCAGCAATCGCCCGCCGGGACGAAGCAGCCGCCGTGCCTCACCGAGCACTGCCGTCGGGCGCTCAGCGTTGCTCAGAACGTCGTCGAGTATGATCGTGTCAAATTCACCATCCGGGAACGGCAGCTCATACATGTCGCCCTTGCGCAGCGTGCAATTTGGCAATCCGGCGAGCAACAACTCCGCTCGCGCGAAGCGGCGTGCATTTGAATCGATATCGACACCGACGGCCCGCTGCGCGCGCGATGCGAGCAATTTCAGAATCCTCCCCTGACCGCTGCCGATGTCGATGAGGTCGCCGACCGGCGCCGTAACCGTGAGCTCCACGAGCGCGCGATGCAGCGACCTGTCGTCCTCATCAAGCACTGGCAGTGGCGCTTCCTGACTGCTGCGGAGTTCGCGCAGGCGCTCGATGTCGCGGCAAAACACGGGTTCGTCGGCGGGCACGAGCGCCAATAGCCGACGCCGCAGCACCGCATCCCCGCCCTGGCCCGCCAGGCGGTAGTAAACAAAATGGCCATCGCGGAAACGCTGCAGGAGCCCGGCATCGCAGAGTTGCTTCAGATGTTGCGAAATACGCGGCTGACTCTGGACGAGAACGCCGGTGAGCTCCGAAACGCTGCACTCGCCATGCGTGCACAATGTCACTAGCCGCAGCCGCACCGGGTCGGCCAGCGCCTTTAACTGCAGCATCAGACGTTCTGTCGCCTTATTCATTAAAATATAAGAATTTCTTTATATTAAGGTGAAACAGTTTAGCACGGCTGTGCGGGACAATGAGGGGGTCGAACCGGGGTTTTTATGCCGACTACTGGGCGCGATCGGCTTCGGTCATGGCGTTGTCTGCAAACAGGCGGTAGGGGCGCTCACCCGAATCCACCGTGATCGCGCAGTGTGCATCAGGGTCGTAATCGTGGTCACGCAGCATGCGCCGCCATGACCGCGAAAGATGAATCAGTGCGCCACGGACGGGCAACCCCTCGAAAACAAACGGAATGACGTCGTCAGCGGACATGTGCTTCGCGGGACGACCGTGTGAGTCACTGGTCGGCTAATTTGCCGAGTTTGCTTCTCAAAACGTCGTTTACCTGTGCGGGGTTGGCCTTACCGCCCGTTTCCTTCATAACCTCACCGACGAAAAAGCCGATCAGCTTGTTTTTGCCGGCCTTGTAGTCGGCTGCCTGATTCGGATGCGCGGCGATGACCTTGTCGACGATGGTCTCGATCGCCGCGCTATCGGTGATTTGCCTCAGGCCTTTTGTCTCGATGACCTCGTCGGCCGTGCCCTCGCCAGCCCACATTGCCTCGAAAACTTCCTTGGCGATCTTTCCTGATATCGTATTGTCGTGAATTCGATCGACGAGACCGGCCAGGTCAGCCGCCGCAATGCGGCAGTCACCGATATCGATGCCGTCCCGATTCATCGCGGCGGACAGATCGCCGATGATCCAGTTGGCAATCAGCCGCACCTCGGCATCGCTGTGCCGCGCCGCCTCCTCGAAGTAATCCGCCAACAGGCGATTGGCGGTCAGAATTGCCGCATCCCCGGGCTTCAGGGCATAGTCGCCGACGAAGCGCTGTTGCTTCGCATCGGGCAGTTCGGGGAGCGATTTGCGCACCGTCTCGATGTAGTCATCGCTGATTGCCACGGGCAGCAAATCCGGGTCGGGAAAGTAGCGGTAGTCGTTCGCTTCTTCTTTCGAGCGCATCGCTCGCGTCTCGTCGCGATCGGAATCGTAAAGCCGGGTTTCCTGCACGACTTTGCCGCCGTCCTCGAGTATTTCGATCTGGCGCTTGACTTCGAAGTTGATCGCCTTTTCTACGAAGCGAAAGGAATTCAGGTTCTTGAGTTCGCTGCGCGTGCCCAATTCCTGTTGGCCGCGTGGCCGAACCGACACGTTGGCATCACAGCGAAATGAACCCTCCTGCATGTTGCCGTCGGATATGCCGAGGTAGCGTACGATTGTATGGATCTTGCGCATGTACTGGATGGCTTCCTTTGCCGACCGCAGATCCGGCTCCGATACAATCTCCAGCAACGGTGTACCGGCGCGATTCAGATCGATGCCCGAGTGGCGATCGAATCGTTCGTGAACCGACTTGCCTGCGTCTTCTTCGAGATGCGCACGAGTTATGCCGATGCGCTTGTCATTACCGTCGGCGTCTTTGATGAAGAGTTCACCGTGCTCGACGATCGGCAGCTCGAGCTGGCTGATCTGGTAGCCTTTTGGCAGATCCGGGTAGAAATAATTCTTGCGCGCAAAGATCGATCGCTTCGCGATCGTCGCATTGACGGCCAACCCGAATTTGCAGGCCATTCGTATGACCTCTTCGTTGAGGACCGGCAGCACGCCCGGATAGCCCAGATCGACCAGGCACGCCTGGGTGTTGGGCTCGGCGCCATAGGCCGTCGGCGCGCCCGAGAAAATCTTGCTCCGCGTCGCGAGCTGCGTGTGAATCTCCAGCCCGATAACCACCTCCCACGCTGCGTTCATCGATAGTCCCCGGGGCATTGCTCGTGCCAGTCGGTGAGTTGCTGATATTGATGCGCGCAGCAGAGGAGGGACTCCTCCGCAAAATGCGGCCCGACGAGATGCAGGCCAACGGGCAGGCCGTCAACGAAGCCGCACGGCACCGAGATACCCGGCAAGCCCGCGAGATTTGCGCCGATCGTATAGATGTCGTTGAGGTACATCGTTACAGGATCGTCGGTCTTGTCACCGAGTTTGAATGCCGGCGTCGGCGCCGTCGGCCCGGCAATGACATCGACGTCGGCAAACGCGTGCCTGAAATCATCGCTGATCAGTTGCCGAACCTGCTGTGCCTTGAGGTAGTAGGCATCGTAGTAGCCGGCGGAAAGCACGTAGGTACCGGTCATGATGCGCCGCTTGACCTCTGCACCAAAGCCTTCGCCGCGACTGCGGCAATACAAGTCCATAAGATCCTCTGGGTCGTCGGCGCGATGGCCGAAGCGCACGCCGTCGAAGCGTGACAGGTTCGAGGAGCATTCGGCCGGCGCAACCACATAGTAGGTCGGTACTGACAAGTCGAGGTTCGGCAGGTCGACTTCGGTCAATATTGCGCCCTGAGATTCGAGTACGGCGAGTGCCTCTCGCACCGCGGCTGCACAATGCTCATCGAGACCGGCGTCGAAATGCTGCCGAACGACACCGACGCGTACGCCCTTTAGCGATCCGGCCAGGCCCGCGACATAGTCGGGAACCGGTCGATCGACCGAGGTTGAATCACGTTCATCGAATCCGGCCATTACGCCAAGCAACAACGCCGCATCGCCTGCGGAACGCGTGATCACGCCCGCCTGATCAAGGCTCGATGCGAACGCGATCATGCCGTATCGAGACACGCGACCGTAGGTCGGCTTGAGGCCTGTTGTTCCCGTGAGCGCCGCCGGCTGGCGAATTGAGCCCCCGGTGTCGGTACCGGTGGCCGCTGGCACAAGCCTGGCGGCAACGGCCGCGGACGACCCGCCTGATGAGCCGCCAGGCGACCGCTCGGTATCCCACGGATTCCTGACCGGGCCGAAGTAACTGGTCTCGCTTGACGAGCCCATCGCGAATTCATCCATATTGCTCTTGCCGAGCATGATCGCGCCGGCGTCCGCGAGTCGCTCGACGACCGTCGCGTCGTAAGGCGACACAAAATTCTCCAGCATGCGAGACCCGCAGGTCGTCAAAACGTCGCGCGTGCAAAAAATGTCTTTGTGCACGATCGGCAGCCCATTCAGGACACCACCCTTGCCGGCCGCACGATCAGCGTCGGCCCGTTTGGCAGCTGCGAGTGCCTCGTCGACGGTCACCGTGACGAACGCATTGAGTGAACCGTTGTGACGTTCAATGCGTGCCAGCAGCGCCTGCGTCAGTTCAAGCGCTGAAAAATCGCCTCGGCTGAGGCCTGCGGCAAGCTGCGTCAGCGGCTGCGCGTGAAGATCTCGGCTGGACGCGCTCATTCAAGGACTTTGGGCACAAGGTAGAAGCCGTCACTAATGGCCGGCGCGTTGCTTTGAATCCGGTCGCGGTCATTCGACTCGGTGATGCGATCCGGTCGCGGGCGCTGAACCTGGTTCAACGGATGTGCCATTGGCACGACATCGTCGGTCGCCGCCTGCGACAATTGGGCGACGAAATCGACGATTCGCGACAGTTTGTCGACGGTCTCTGCGATTTCGTCGTCGGCAACCCGGAGCCTCGCCAGTGCCGCGATATGCTGTACCTGAACTTTGTCGAGTGACACGGGCAAATCCGGGGTATTTGGCCTCAGCGCGCCGCCTTGGGACGCATGCGCACAAATGATACACGCCACCTTGTGCAATGTCGTGGGCATTGTTAGGTTACACTGTTTATCTCGTTTCCGGATCCCGCCCCAATATGTTCAAGAATATTCTGGGTTATTTTTCCAATGACCTGTCGATCGACCTTGGCACCGCCAATACACTGATTTACTCGCGCGGTTACGGAATCGTCCTTGATGAGCCCTCGGTGGTCGCGATTCGCGAGGATTCCGGCCGCGGCGGCCGGGTCATCGAAGCGGTTGGCCTGGAAGCCAAGAACATGCTCGGCCGAACGCCGGGCAACATCACAGCAATCCGGCCTCTCAAGGACGGAGTGATCGCGGACTTTACCGTCACCGAGAAAATGCTCCAGCATTTCATTCGCAAAGCGCACGGAAACCGCTATTTCCGGCCCAGTCCGCGTGTGCTCATTTGCGTTCCATACGGCTCGACACAGGTGGAGCGACGCGCGATTCGTGAATCCGCCGAAGGCGCCGGCGCCCGCAAGGTACACCTGATCGATGAGCCGATGGCTGCAGCGATCGGTGCGGGCCTGCCCGTGCACGAGGCGCGCGGCTCGATGGTGCTCGACATCGGCGGCGGAACGTCCGAAGTTGCGGTTATCTCGCTGAACGGCATCGTCTATGCGGCATCGGTGCGTATCGGCGGCGACCGTTTCGACGAGGCGATCACCAATTACGTGCGCCGAAATTACGGCATATTGATCGGTGAGGCAACGGCCGAACGCATTACGCACCAAATCGGTTCCGCGTTCCCTGGACAGGAGGTACTCGAAATTTCGGTTAAGGGCCGCAACCTGTCCGAAGGCGTGCCGCGCAGCTTTACGCTCAACAGCAATGAAATCCTCGAAGCGCTGCAAGAACCCCTGCAGGGCATCGTCGGTGCCGTCAAGGAGGCACTCGAACAGACACCGCCCGAACTCGGCGCAGACGTCGCCGAGCGCGGCATCGTGCTGACCGGCGGCGGAGCCTTACTCAGAGACATAGACAAACTGCTCATGGAGGAAACCGGGCTGCCCGTGGTCATCGCCGATGATCCGATGACCTGCGTTGCGCGCGGTGGTGGCCGCGTCATCGAACTCGTTGACGAGCATGGTCCGTCGGTGTTCGGGCTGGAGTAAGCTAACCGGTCGGCCAGGCTGCTGGTACTCCATCAATACAACCTTAACGGAGTCCTAGTCCCCGATGCTCAGCTCGCAAAGCGATCGCAGCCGTCTCGCAAGAATTCCCGCACTCGGCCTGCGCGCGCTGGCTCTGGTTTCTCTGAGCATCCTGCTCATGGTTCTCGACCATCGTGACAATCATCTCGATGCGGTGCGCCGAGCCATAAGTGCAGCCGTTTATCCCTTGCAAATCGTCGTTGCTGCGCCGACCCGCTTTGGGGTGTGGGTACGCGATGCCGGCGCGACACGTAACGAACTGCGACTACAGAACAGCCGCCTCAAGGTCGAACGCCTGCTGACGAATGCACGATTGCAGCGCTTTACGGCACTCGAGGCGGAAAACGATCGCCTGCGCGAATTGCTGGAGGCGCGGCGCCAGGTTCGCGGCGAAGTCCGCATCGCCGAAATCATAGCCGTGGATGCCAACCCCTATCGCCACAATCTCGTCATTGCCATCGGGCAACAGGACGGCGTCTACGATGGTCAGGCGATTGTCGATGTGAACGGCGTCGTTGGCCAGATCGTTGAAGTAGGCCTCATGACGGCACAGGCGATATTGATCAGCGATCCCGATCATGCATTGCCCGTCGAGGTCAATCGCAATGGATTGCGTACCGTCGCCTTCGGTACCGGTGAATTCGATCGGCTCGAATTGCCGTTTCTGCCCAATAACGCCGACATTCGCGCGGGTGACCTACTCGTGACGTCAGGACTGGGAGGCACGTTTCCGTCCGGCTATCCCGTGGCCATTGTCGCGAACGTCACACGCATTCCGCAGGAACCGTTCGCTGATGTGACGGCGACGCCGGCCGCGGCGCTGAACCAGGTGCGTGAGGTCATGCTGATCTGGTCAGCCTCGCCCGCTGTTGAATCTGCGGACGAAGCAAATGATTAGCACACGCGCAGCACGCCATCTGCCCGCCGTCATCACAATCCTGCTGGCGCTGATGCTAACGCTCGTGCCGCTGCCCAAGGCTCTTGCTCCATTTCGCCCGGACTGGGTCGCACTGATACTGATTTACTGGGCCATGACGGCGCCCAGCAGTTATAACGTGGGCACCGCCTGGCTTATCGGTATTTTTCTTGACGTGGCTCAAGGGACGTTGCTCGGCCAGCACGCCCTCGCATTGTGCGTCGTCGTGTACATCACGATCAAATTTCACTTGTTGATGCGTGTATTTCCGTTGCTGCAACTGACGGCGACGGTGTTCGCGCTGCTCGCTTTGCATCAGTTCCTGCTGTTCTGGATCAATGGCGTTACCGCGGTGACGGCGCCCGCAATCAGTTACTGGGCTCCAGTCATTATCGGGTCGATAGTCTGGCCATTTCTGTCGATGTTTCTGACGGGCGTGCGCTTCAGGGCGCAGACCGGAAACTGACGTGGACCTGCTTTCGCCCATCAAGGATCATCACTCGGAACGCCGATTGTTTTTTTCGCGCGTCATATTCGCCATGATCGTGGCAATTCTGATGCTCGGCACCGTCGTCGCAAGGCTCGTTCAGCTGCAGGTTTTCAATTACGAACATTTCGCCGCGAGATCACAGGGCAACCGCGTGCGTATCGAAGCGGTGCCGCCGATACGCGGCCTCGTGTTTGATCGCGAGGGCCGCCTACTCGCTGAGAACCTGCCGGCCTTTCAACTCGAACTAATTCCCGAGCAGGTCGCGGACATCGACGAGACGCTCGAGCGTCTCGCAGTACTCGAACTGATCAACGCCGAGGACATCCCGCGAATCAAGGAATTGAGCCTCAGCGCGCCACGCTTCAAGCCTGTGACCCTGAATAGCCGCCTGAGCAACAAAGAAATCGCGAATTTCGCGGTGCAGCGGCCACGGTTCCCGGGAGTCGACTTTCAGCCGAGGCTCGTGCGCCACTACCCGTATGGAAAGGCTGTTGCGCACGCGGTTGGCTATGTCAGCGCGCTATCGAGCGATGATCTGCAAATTCTCGAGGCTTCGCGCTACGCGGGCACCTCGCAAGCGGGCAAGACCGGCATCGAGAACAGTTACGAGTCCGTCCTGCATGGCGACACCGGTTTTCGCCATATCATCACCAATGCGCGCGGCAGGCAACTGCCGAGTGATTCGCTGGATCTGCGCGATACCCTGCCTGCCGACGAACAACCCTCCCCCGGTGACAATGTTTATCTGAGCATCGATCTCGACCTGCAATTGCTGGCCACCGAAAAGCTGGCTGGCCACCGCGGCGCTGTTGTTGCGATCGACCCCTGGAATGGCGAAGTCCTCGCGCTCGTCAGCACGCCATCGTTCGACCCGAACCTGTTCGCCACCGGCATGACGACGGCACAATTTGCAGACATGCAGGAGGATCTCGATCGTCCGCTTTTCAATCGTGCTGTCAGGGGAACGTATCCGCCAGGATCGACGATCAAACCCATGCTCGCGCTGGCCGCTCTCGAGACCGGCGCAACCAACCTGACCCGCAAGACTCTGTGCAGGGGATACTTCGTGTTGCCGAAAACGACACACCGGTATCGTGACTGGAAACCCGAAGGTCATGGCGAAATGGATCTGCACGACGCGCTCACGCAATCCTGCGACGTCTATTTCTATGACCTGAGCATCAAAATAGGCATCGACAACATACACGAATACCTCGTTCGCTTCGGACTCGGCCAGCCGACCGGCATCGATGTCAAGGGTGAACGATCGGGACTTGTTCCGTCGACCGAATGGAAGAAAGGCGCATTCAGTAACCGATCTGACCAGCGTTGGTTTCTTGGTGAAACCGTTATTGCGTCAATTGGCCAGGGCTACATGCTGGCTACACCGCTGCAACTCGCGAGCGCCACGGCCACCCTGGCCACGCGCGGTATCCGCTATCGGCCGCGCATGGTCGCCGCGTACGAGAACACGCTGACCGGAAAGCGGACAATGACGGTCCCGGAACGTCTGGCTGACGTCGGCATCGACAACGATCTGCACTGGGACGCTGTCATCGGTGCCATGCACGACGTCATGCAGAGCCCGCGCGGCACGGCGCGCGCGGCAGGTAGTGATGCTGCCTACCAAATGGCTGGCAAGAGCGGCACAGCGCAGGTTTTCTCGATTTCTCAGGACGAGGAGTACAACGAAGAAGAAGTCCCGGAAAGACTGCGTGATCACGCGCTGTTCCTGGCATTCGCTCCGCTCGACGACCCAAAAATTGCGGTTGCCGTGATCGTCGAAAATGGCGGTAGCGGCAGTCGTGTTGCAGCGCCAATAGCGCGTGCGATTATTGATCAATACCTGGGATACGGCAGTGATTCCGGGTGATTCACATCAATTGCTGGACCAGAAGTCGGCGCCGCTGGGCGATTTCGCGCGCCTGATGCGTCGCGTGCACATCGACGGCCCACTGCTCGGTGGTCTGCTGCTGATCTGCGCACTCGGTCTGGTCGTCCTGTACAGCGCAGTCGGTGAAAATATGCGCCTGTGGTTCAGCCAGGTCGCGCGTCTCAGCGTCGCAATTGTGGCGATGTTCCTGATCGCACAATTGTCGCCGGATTTCCTGCGCCGCTGGACACCATGGGCCTATCTTGGTGGCCTGCTGTTGTTGATGCTCGTGCTGACCACGGGTGAAGTTGGTCAGGGCGCGCGGCGCTGGCTGGACCTTGGCATTCGCTTTCAGCCATCCGAAATCATGAAACTCGCCGTGCCGATGATGGCGGCCTGGTATCTGCATGATCGTCAGATTCCGCCCAGGATCGGCGCATTGCTGCTCATCGGCGTACTGATTGCGGTACCGACAATCTTGATCGCACGACAACCCGACCTCGGAACGGCGCTGCTCATCGCCGCGTCCGGCATCATCGTCGTCGTGCTGGCCGGGCTTTCGATTCGGCTCATGTTCGCCCTGGCCGTCCTGTCTGTGCCGGGCGCGATGCTGCTCTGGACTTTTATGCAGGATTACCAGAAGCAGCGCGTATTGACGCTGCTCAACCCGGACAGTGATCCACTGGGCGCCGGTTACAATATTATTCAATCGAAGATCGCGATCGGCTCGGGCGGGTTGTTCGGCAAAGGCTGGACGAACGGTTCGCAGGCGCAGCTCGAATTTCTACCGGAGCGCGATACCGATTTCATATTTGCGGTCATGGGAGAAGAGCTCGGGCTCCTCGGCGTGCTGGCCTTGCTCGGCTTGTACGTGTTCGTGATCGGGCGTGGCCTTTTCATTGCAGTTCAGGCACGGGACACCTATTCGCGGTTGCTGGCTGGTTCCATCAGCCTGACGTTTTTTGTCTACGTGTTCGTCAATACCGCCATGGTTACGGGCCTTTTGCCCGTGGTGGGCATTCCGCTACCACTCGTCAGTTTCGGCGGCACGTCCATGGTGACGCTGATGGCCGGATTCGGTATTCTGATGTCCATCCAATCGCATCGGAAATTGCTGCCGCACTGATGAAATTCCGACATTTTGCGGGTCCCGCAATCTTCCTGCTTGCCGCTGTTTCTGTACACGCCATCGAACTGGATCAACCCGAGGTTGAAACCTTCATCGAAGCGATGATCCGCGAACATGACTTCGATCGCGAGAGTCTTCGTGACACGCTCGAGCAAGCCGAGATCAAGCCGGCAATTCTCGAGGCCATTGCCAAGCCCGCCGAAAAGACTCTGACCTGGGGCGAGTACCGCAAGATTTTTGTAACACGCGAACGAATTCGTGCCGGTGCCGAATTCTGGCGCGAGCATGCCGACACGCTGAACGACATTAGCACGGCCACAGGCGTGCCCATCGAAATATTGGTCGGCATTATTGGCGTCGAAACATATTTCGGTCGCATCACAGGTAAGTATCGGGTGCTCGATGCGCTGGCAACGCTCGCGTTTCTCTACCCGCCACGCGCGACTTTTTTTCGGGCGGAACTCGAGCAATACCTGTTGCTCGTGCGCGAGGAAGGCATGCAGGCAATCGAGGCGACAGGGTCGTATGCCGGCGCCATGGGTCGGCCGCAATTCATGCCGTCGAGTTACCGCGCCTACGCCGTCGATTCGACGGGCGACGGCAAGCGCGATATCTGGAATAACTGGGACGATGTGGCTGGCAGTATCGCCAATTTTTTCCTGGCTCATCGTTGGAAACCGGGTGAAGAAGTCACGGCCCAGGCCATACTCGCCAATAACTGGCGCGGTTCGCCCCCGGATAACGGCCTGACGCCGCAAGATACGGTCAGGTCGCTGAGTCGGCAGGGCGTATTGTTCGCAACCAACATGCCAGCCGACAGCGATAGTCAGCTGCTGGCCCTGGAGGGCGATGAAGGCACCGAGCATTGGGTGGGGTTCCACAACTTTTTCGTGATCACCCGCTATAACCGCAGTGTCATGTACGCGCTGGCCGTGCATCAGCTGGGGCAGGAAATCGCAATCGAGGTCAGCGCCGATGCATCTTGATGCCCGACTTGCGGCACCGGTGTCACTGTTGCTGATATTGTTGTCAGGCTGTGGCGGCAGCGTAAGAGACGGACCACCGTCAGGCAGTATCACCGGAGCCGATTTGCCCGGCGACGCCGTGCCGCGACCCGAGCCTCGCAGCCCGTTTGGTAACGGCCCGATCTACGAAGTACTCGGCAAGCGCTACACGGTCATGGACTCCAATGCCGGTTATCAGGAGCGCGGCGTTGCATCGTGGTACGGCAAGAAATTTCATGGCCGGCCGACGGCGAGCCGCGAACCGTACAACATGTATGCGATGACGGCTGCGCACCGAACGCTGCCGCTGCCGACGTACGTGAGCGTTCGTAATCTGCGAAACAACAAGAGCATCATCGTGCGCGTGAATGATCGCGGCCCGTTCGTGCAGAACCGGATCATCGACCTGTCCTACGCGGCGGCGATCAAGCTGGACATGATCCGCAGCGGCACGAGCCTTGTTGAAATTACAGCCATCACGTTTGACGGGGCCGGCGGTGACCGTCCGGCGAATCAGCCGGTCGTGACTTCGCCAGCGGTGAGCCCATCGACCAAACCATCGTCGACACCGCCACGACCGAATGTGATCTTTGTCCAGGTCGGCGCGTTCGGCGAACGCAGCAATGCCGAACGCCGTCATGTGTTGCTGTTGTCAGGCGGCATCAATTCGGCATTCATCGATGCCGACGAAGACAGCAACCCGCGAATATATCGCGTGCGCATCGGGCCCATCGCCGACGTCCCACAGTACGACGTGTTGATCGAGCAACTCGAAATCCTCGGTATCCGGGATCCTTACCTGGTCACGCGATAGGAGCGACCGCGCGGACAAAAGCGCGCTCGTCGCCTCCCGGACTGCAGATCGAAATTTTATTTTTGTTACTTGGTGTCCTCAATCTTCCACAGACGATTTTCGCTGCATTCCGAGACGTCGTTGAACAGGTCGTCGAGTTCATCTCCCTCATCGCTGTCCAACGCATCTTTTGCAGCCGCCCAGGTGGCCAGATTCGGGTAGGTGTCGACAAAGATGAAGATCTCGTTATTGCCCACCACGGTCGTACCGACACTGCTTTTGATACCGCCGCCTTCGACATGAGCATTGATCCATTTGAGCCATTTGCTGTTGGTGGCCTGCACGTCTTCAATTGACTTGCCCTCTTTGACTTCGCAGGTCCACACTTCGGCAATGCTGTCCGCCATGGCAATACCGCTCAGGCACAGCGTAATGAGGGCGACAAATGCTCCAGCTAACAGATTCTTCATGTTGGTCTCCGGGATTGTTGTTTTTTTTAGGACGGGGACAGTGTAGTACAGATCGATGACCTGCGTCTGCAGGCCAGTCGACTGTGCGCTTCCCGGGCGACAAGCCGTAAACAGGAGAATTGCGCGAGCCTCGTCGCTCTCGAACATCCGCCTGCTCCGCGACATAAGGTCGTCCTGACCGCAAAGACACTCCTACAGTTTTTTTTTATTCTCGATACAATACGTGCCTTGACCCGCTCACCCCCATTGAGAGCTGATGAAATTCCGATTTTTCACCCTGCTGACGCTGCTGCTGGCGTTCAACGCCGTTGCCGTTGAACTTCGCCCCGTTCCCGCACCGCCCATCATTGGCGCCAAGAGCTACCTCATGATCGACGGCAAAACGGGACGCGAACTCGCCTCGCTAGCGCCCAACCTGTCGCTGGCGCCCGCCAGCCTGACCAAGCTCATGACGGCCTATGTGGTCTTTCATTCCCTCCGGCAAGCTCAGATACAACTCGAGGACGAAGTCACGGTCAGCGAAAAAGCCTGGCGCACACCAGGATCACGCATGTTCATTGAAGTCGGCAAACGCGTGAAGGTCAAAGATCTGTTGCTCGGCATGATCGTACAATCCGGCAACGATGCGAGTGTCGCCCTCGCAGAGCACGTCGCAGGTTCGGAATCGGTGTTCGCCGAATTGATGAACCAGTACGCGCAACGGCTCAATATGCACTCCAGTCACTTCATCAACGCGACTGGCCTGCCAGATGACGACCATTACTCGACGGCGCGCGATCTGGCGACACTCGCGCGCGCGATCATCAATGAATTTCCCCGGTATTACGAGTGGTACTCAATCAAGGAGTACACCTGGGGCGATATCCGGCAACCGAATCGCAATTCGCTGTTATGGCGCGATGCGACCGTCGACGGCATGAAAACAGGCCATACGGACGACGCGGGCTTTTGTCTTGTGTCATCGGCAAAGCGTGACGGCATGCGTGTGATTTCCGTTGTGATGGGCATGGCCAGCGTCCGAGCCCGGACCGATGGCAGCCAGGCATTGATCAATTACGGCTTTCGCTTCTTCGAGACGCGGCTCTTGTACAAAGCCGGTGAAGAGATCACCCGAACGCGCATCTGGAAGTCATCGAAGGAATTCACATCGCTGGGCGTGCTTGACGACCTGTACATAACGGTACCAAGAGGATCTTATGATGCGCTTGAGTCGGTATTGAGTATCCCCGCCATACTCATGGCGCCGGTGACCGCGGGCCAGCCACTTGCGGAAATCAAGGTAAGCCTTAATGGCGAAGATTTATTACAGGAGCAGTTGCGCGCCCTCGACGACAACCCGAGCGGATCTTTCTGGCAACGAACGATTGACAGCATAGAACTCTGGTTCGAGTAGGCATTTGCATGAGTGATCAGACGCTCCTTGAATTTCCGTGTGAGTTTCCGATCAAGCTGATGGGGCGGGACACGCCATCATTCAGGAGCACAATGCGCGCGCTCGTCGAGAAACATGCGGGGCGATTGAGCGACGACGCGATCCAATGTTCGCTGAGCCGCAATGGCCACTTCGTCTCAGTCACGATTACGGTCGAAGCACAAAGCCAGCGACAGCTCGATGCTATTTACCGCGACGCGACAGACCACACCGACGTATTGATGGCCTTGTGAACCACGCGGCAAGAAATATCGGAAAATCAATCGCCATTCGCGAGCTCGGGCTGCAGGGCTACGAACCGGTCTGGCGCGCGATGCAGGGCGTAAGCAATACTCGGACAGAGTCGACTGCGGACGAGATCTGGTTCACGGAGCACCCGCCCGTATTTACGCTGGGCCTCAATGCCAGCCGCGATCATTTGCTGGCGCCGGGCGATATTCCGGTCGTGCAAATCGATCGTGGCGGTCAGGTGACCTATCACGGTCCGGGTCAGCTCATGATCTACCCGCTCATAGATCTCAAGCGCGCCGGGCTTGGCATCCGCAACCTCATTACCGCGCTCGAACAAAGCGTTGTCCATCTTGCGGCCGATTTTGGACTGGAGGCGGCGAGCCGCGCCGACGCGCCGGGCGTTTATGTCGCCGGGACCAAGATCGCGAGTGTCGGTCTGCGTATTCGCCGTGGCGCAAGCTACCACGGCATGGCCCTGAACGTGGATGTGGATCTCGAACCGTTTTCGCGCATCAATACCTGCGGTTTTGCCGATCTGCAGGTCACTGATTTGCGATCGCTCGGTGTCGAGCATGACCTCGCTTCAGTGCGCCGAAAACTGCTGCCCCATTTGCTCGAGCAGCTGGGCATCGATGCCGCCGATGTCGTCAGCGCGTCTTCGGAGTTACCACGCCTCAATCGCAGTACAGATTGAGCTCCTCCAGCCTCGCCGGCGTGCCGACATCATTCCACAGGCCCTCGTATAGACTGCCACTGAGCCGTCCCGCGTCGGCCGCGTCATACAACATCGGCGCAAGTGGAAATCGGCCGGGCACGCAACCGGCGAAGAATTCGGAACGATACGTGGCGACGCCGCTGAACGTCAGTGTTGCCGCGTCGCTCGCACACACGAGACCATCGTCGAGATCGAAATCGCCGCGCTCCCGGTGCGGCGGATTTGCCACCAGGACGAGATGTGCAAGTTCCTTTGCGACAGGCTTCGGCGGTGGCAAAGACATGTCTGTGTAAATATCGGCGTTGATGACGAGAAACGGATCGTCCCCGAGCAACGGTAGCGCACGTTGAATGCCACCGCCAGTCTCGAGCAGGTCATCGCCTTCAGGGCTGTAGATGACGTTGAGGCCATAGTTGGCCCCGGAACCGACACGGTCGACGATTGCATCGCCGAGCCAGCCGAGGTTTATCACGACAGTCTCGATTCCGGCTGAGTGAATGGCGATGAGATGGCGCTCGATGAGACTCTGCCCGCGAACCTCGACAAGCGCCTTGGGTACGCTGTCAGTGACCGGCCGGAGCCGCTCGCCGCGCCCCGCCGCGAGAATCATGGCAATCATCGTTTGTCCTCGAGCATGGGTAAACAGCGTTCGTGAATCAGGGTGACGAGAAATTCAAGCTCGGCGTGGCGCGGCAACAGCTCGACAACGTATCGCAATGTTCTCGGTATGTCATGCAGATAGTCAGGCTTGCCGTCACGATGATTGAGCCGTGCAAAAATGCCGGCCGCCTTGAGGTGACGCTGAACACCCATCAGTTCGAACTCGCGCGTAAACTGTTCCCGATCGACAAGCTCACGGGTCGATTCGTCCAGCCCGGCATAGAAATCGAGCATCCATCCCTGCAGTTGCTCAGCTGGCCAACGTATGTAGCAATCCTTTAATAAGGAGACAAGGTCATAGGTCAGCGGTCCCTCTACGGCGTCCTGAAAATCGAGTATGCCCGGATTTTTCGATGCGGTGACCATGAGATTTCGCGAATGATAGTCACGATGCACGAACACCTGCGGCTGATCGAGCGCATTTTTAACCAGCAACGTACAGACTTCCTGCCACGTCATTTCCTCATCAGCATCGAATTCAATGCCGAGGTGAGTGCCGCACAGCCAGTCATGAAACAACGACAGTTCGGATCGCAATAACTCCTCGTCATACGGCGGCAGCAGTGCCTGGTAGGCTGCACCGCGACGTTGTAATCGGGCAAGTGCTGTGAGGGCATCTGCATACATTGCAGGCGCGTTTTGCGGATTGCTTATGAGTACATCGAGATACTGGGTTGTGCCGAGATCGGTCAGCAACAGAAATCCGCGCTCGGGATCCGCCTCCAGAATTCGCGGCGCATTCAATTGCATCGCCTCAAGATAGCCTGCAATGCGCATGAACGGCAGACAGTCCTCCTGGGCCGGCGGCGCATCCATGACGATGAAACTTTCGCCACTTCCCTGCAGTCGAAAGTAACGCCGAAAGCTTGCATCACCGGATGCAAGGATCGGTTTTCGTCCTGCAACGGCGCCAATGCCGCCCAGCCAGCTCAATAGAGCCTCCAGGCGATCATCCGTCCCGATGGTCGAGTGGCTAATCGAATGTCTCCGTAACGCGTTGAAGCACCAGCAAAACTATGCGAAGGTAACAAATAGTAAAGCCTGATAACATCCCGTCCGGCTAAACCCCTCACCCGACCAAAAACTTGTCCTCGAAATACCCAATCATAGCCACTTACCTGCTGGCCCTGCCCGCTGCGAACGCAGCGGAGCCGCTCGCTTGCGAGAATTCTCTGGGCGTGCAACTGGCCGAAGATGTCTCGACGACGATCATTACGGGCGACCCCGGCACAATCCGATTCGAAGCCGGTGAGTTCGAGGCACAACTCGGCACCTCGCCGACGGCCGCGATGAGCGGCGGTGTCCTGCTGCGCCGCGACAATAAGCTGGCCGCTGCCGACAGCGCCCGCTACGACCCCGATCAAAGAGCATTTATCCTCGAGGGTAGCGTCCGTTACGAAGATCCGGGTACACAGATTACCAGCAGGCTGGCCGAGTTTGCCTACGATTCCGGCCGCATCCGTTTTGCGGGCGCGGCGTTTTCGCTGGGCAGCAACAACGCGCGCGGCACTGCCGACGAACTGCTGATATCGCAAGACGGTCGCATCGAATTCGACAACGTTAGCTACACAACTTGCCCGGCGGGTTCCAACGATTGGTCCCTGCACGCCAGCAACATTGTGCTGGACACGCAACGCGGTGTCGGCACGGCGCGCGGCGTGAAGTTGCGCTTCCAGGGAATACCGATCCTGTACGCGCCGTACCTGTCGTTTCCAATCGGCGATGCGCGCAAATCCGGTGTGCTAACTCCCGAGGTCGGCAGCGCGGGGCGCAGCGGCAACGAAATCCGTGTGCCATTTTACTGGAATATTGCGCCAAATTACGACGCGACGTTTACACCTCGTTTGCTCACGGATCGCGGCTTGCAGTTACAGACCGATTTCCGCTACCTGACCGAGATCAACGAAGGCACAATCAGCGCCGAATATCTGTCCGATGACAGCCTCGTCAACAATACGCGGTACCTGTTCAGCGTCGCGCATCGGACGCTGTTCAAGAGCGGCTGGCAAAGCCGCGTCGACTTTCGTGAGGTGTCGGACAGTCAGTACTTCGAAGACCTCGGCGGCAGCCTGAGCGCATCGAGTACCACGCACCTGAATCGCAGTCTTCGTTTTGACTATCACACGGACCACTGGTCTTTCCTCGGGCAGGCCCAGGACTATCAGACGATCGACGACGCGATTTTGCCGAATGACGAACCGTACCGTCGCCTGCCACAGCTACTGCTACGTGGCTATTGGCCGCACAGGTGGTTGGGCACACGACTCAGCTTCGATGGCGAACTCGTTAATTTCGATCGCGATGTCGGTGTCACCGGGTGGCGCATGAACCTCGCCCCGGAGGTTGCATTACCATTTTCACGTCCGGGCTGGTTCATTACACCGGCCATCGCACTCGATCACACGCGTTACGAATTGAGCAATACGTTACCAGGCCAGCGCAACGATCCGAGCCGCACGTTGCCAATCGCGAGTATCGACACCGGTTTCATACTGGAGCGGACACTCAATGGTTCAAGCGCAGGTCGAATACAAACGATCGAGCCACGCCTTCTGTATGTGCATGTGCCGTTTCGCGAGCAATCGGGACTGCCTGTGTTCGATACGATCACGCCGGATTTGAACCTTGTGCAACTGTTTCGCAAGAACCGCTTTCTCGGCGTAGACCGTATTGGCGACACGGATCAGCTCAGCGTTGGCATCACGTCACGGATTCTGGACGTATCGACCGGCGAGGAACTCGTGACAGCGACCATAGGCCAGACCCGGTACCTCAGCGACAGCGGTGTAACGCTTCCCGGTGTGCCGGCCCAGATCAGTGAGTCATCCGACTACATTGCCGAACTTCGGTTTCTGCTGTACGACAATCTAAATTTCGATTTCGGTCACCAGTGGGGTTCGGGCGCGCAAGGGACCACACAATCGGAGGCCCGCCTGCAGTACCGTCCCGCCGCGAACAAGATCCTGAACCTCGCATACCGGTTTCGGCGTGACTCGCTGGAACAGGGCGACCTTTCATGGTCCTGGCCAATTAGCACGAAATGGAATTTCGTCGGACGTTATAACTTTTCGTTCCGCGACCAGGAGGTGCTCGAGCAGTTCTTCGGCCTCGAATATGAAAGCTGCTGCTGGGGTCTCAGGCTCGTCTCACGGCGGCACATATCGACGCGAGACGGAACTCGCGATTCGTCGTTTGGTCTGCAACTGGTATTGAGAGGCATGACCAGCGTCGGCAGCCCGGCTGATAAACTGCTTGAACGTGGTATTCTTGGCTATTCCGCGAGTCTTCGGTAATTAATAGTGTTTAAATTCAAATGCTTATTCGCGATAGTCGCGTTGTCGGCTGCGCCCGCCGTCGCCGCGGAAGAGCTCTCGGAGAGCGGCGAATTTCTGGATGGCGTCGCCGCAATCGTCAACGAGGGCATCGTTCTAAAGAGCCAGTTGCGAGACCAGCTCGCGATGATCCTGCGGCAGGCCGATACGCAACAAATTCAGTTGCCGCCGGCCAACGTCCTGCAGGATCAGGTACTCGAGCGGCTGATACTTGGCGAGGTACAGCTGCAGCGCGCGGCGCGCATCGGACTACACGTCTCGGATCAGATGCTGAATCAGGCGATTGAGCGCGTCGCCCAGCAGAACGACGTGCGTTTGGAGGACATGCCGGCCCTGCTCGCCAAGGATGGCATCAACTACGCAGATTTTCGGCGCGACTTGCGCGACGAGATTACGCTCGAACAGCTACGGCGCATCGATGTCGGACAGCGTATAAACGTATCTCCGCGTGAGATCGAACAATGTATCGCGGACCTTGAAGACAACGTCGTCGTCAATTCCGATTACAGCCTGTCGCATATTTTGGTCTCCTTGCCAGAAGCAGCGTCTGCCGAGCACATCGAGGAAGTGCAGGCGAAGCTTGACGACATCTATCAGCAAATCATGGACGGTGCCGACTTTCGCGCAATGGCCATACGCTACTCCGAGGGCCCGACGGCGCTCGAAGGCGGTGCGCTCGGATGGATGCCCGGTGAACAGGTCCCGACGCTGTTTATCGACGTGATTGCAACACTCGAGGCCGGTGAAATTTCGAAGCCCTTCAGAAGCGCCAGCAGCTTTCACCTCGTAAAGGTCAATGAGCTTCGCAGTGCGCTTCAGCGCAGCGAGATCAACCAGGTCAAGGCGCGCCATATTCTCGTGACGCCGAATGAGATCATCGATGACGCAACAGCGCAGCAACGGCTCGACGATGCGCTGACACGAATCAAAGACGGTGAAGACTTCGCCGAACTCGCCAAACTGTTGTCCGACGATCCGGGGTCCGCAGTCGTCGGTGGAGATCTGGGCTGGGCCGAAGCCGGCTCATTCGTGCCGGAATTCGAAGCGATGCTCAATTCGATGGCAATCGGCGGTATCAGTGAGCCATTTCGCAGCCCTTTTGGCTGGCATATCATCGAGGTGCTCGATCGACGCGTCTACGATAACACCGAAGACGAAAAACAACGGCGCTGCGACCTCAGAATTCGTAACGACAAAATGGAAGAAGAAACACAGCTGTGGATGCGCCGGCTCCGTGATGAGGCTTACGTCGACAAGCGCATCTAGGGAAACCCTGAGCAATCTCGCGCACATTCGTGAGCACTAGCAAACTTTTGGTCGTAACGGCGGGCGAGCCAGCCGGCATCGGTCCGGAAATATGCCTGGCGCTGGCGGCGCAGGCGCATGCCTCGAATATCGTAGTGGTCTCGGATCCCGAACTGCTGCGCGCGCGAGCAGAGATGACGGGCATCGACGTTATCATTACCGAGATAGCAACCGACGACATCGGCAAACGACTTTCCGATCGCGGCGAACTGCAAGTTCTGGGCTTTCCGTTTCCGCAGGCGGTGACCTGCGGCCGGCCGAGTGCGGCCAACGCCGCTACTTTGCTTGAAGGGCTGCGATTTGCCGCTCAGGCCTGCCTTGACGGCCGTTTCGCGGGCCTCGTGACCGCGCCGCTGCAGAAAAGCATCATCAATGACGCCGGCATCGAATTTACAGGACACACCGAGTTTTTCGCTGAATTGAGCGCGACGCCGCAGCCGGTCATGTTGCTGGTAGCCGGCGATTTACGAGTTGCGCTCGTGACCACGCATCTGCCTTTGCGCGCGGTGCCCGACGCGCTGACGCAGAAGCGCCTGCGCGACGTACTGCAAGTACTGCATCTCGGCCTGCAATCGCGGTTCGGGCTCGATGCGCCCAGAATCGTCGTTTGCGGACTGAATCCACATGCCGGCGAAGGCGGCCACCTGGGCGGCGAAGACCAGGACGTGATCGCGCCGGTTATCGCCGAACTCGCGGCTCGCGGCATGAACGTTCGCGGCCCGGTCCCTGCTGACACAGCATTTTCCACGGCATCAGGAAACAAGGACGTCGTTGTCGCGATGTACCATGACCAGGGATTGCCGGTCCTCAAGTACGCGAGCTTTGGACATGCTGTCAACGTCACCCTCGGGCTGCCGTTCGTGCGTACCTCGGTCGATCATGGCACGGCCCTCGATCTGGCCGGCAGCGGCAAGGCCGACCCCGCCAGCCTGATTGCGGCCGTCGAACTCGCGGCCAACCTGAAATGAGCAAACGCTGGCCACGCAAAAGATTCGGCCAACATTTTTTGACCGACCCCGGCATCATCGACGACATCATCAATGCCATCACGCCGGACGGCGATGACACCGTCGTCGAAATCGGCCCGGGCCTCGGTGCGATCACGTCGCCATTGGCCGCTCGTGCCGGTCGATTGCACGCCATTGAACTGGATCGCGATCTTGCCGCCAGATTGCGCACTCGATTCGGCAACGAGCCGCACGTGACGATACACGAGGCGGACGCGCTCACTTTCGATTTCGCAGCACTCGGCAAATCATTGCGCATCGTCGGCAACCTGCCGTACAACATTTCCACGCCGCTATTGTTTCACCTGCTCGAGCTGCGCGACTGCATTCACGATATGCACTTCATGTTGCAAAGAGAGGTTGTCGCACGCATGGCCGCATCTCCAGGCAGTAAAGCCTATGGCCGACTCAGTATCATGCTCGGCTGTTACCTCGACATCGAGGCGTTGTTCACGGTCGATCGACGGGCATTCGAGCCGCCGCCAAACGTCGTATCGGCGCTCGTTCGACTGAGGCCACTACCGGAGGGCAGTTACGAAGTCGATGACCACGCCCTGTTGGGCCGGCTCGTTGCAGCCGCCTTCAGCAAGCGGCGCAAGACCTTGCGCAACGCGCTCAAGAACGTTGTTGACGAGGCCGACCTGGCCGCCGTCGGCATCGATGCGTCCCTGCGCCCGGAGCAAATCCCGGTTGCGAACTATGTCGCCCTGAGTAACCACATCGCGCGCCGCGAAACAATCGGGTTACAATAGCGGCGACCCGGCAAGCTCGAAATGAGAACTCGATGAAAGAATTCAATTGTGAAATACGTGTCCAGGTCACAACGAGCTATATTGACGACCAGTCGGAGCCCGATTCCGACCGCTACGTTTTCGCCTACACGATTACGATTTCGAATCACGGCAACGTTGCAGCACGCCTGATCAGTCGCCACTGGATCATTACGGACGCGAACGGCAAGGTTCAGGAGATTCGCGGCGACGGCGTCGTCGGTGAACAGCCTCACCTGAAACCCGGAGAGCAGTTCCGCTACTCAAGCGGCGCCGTACTGGAGACGCCGGTCGGTGCGATGCAAGGCCTGTATCGCATGGAGGCCGACAATGGTGTCAGTTTCGATGCGCCGATCGCGCCGTTCACGCTTGCCGTGCCGGGCATCTTACACTGAGTGCCAAAGATCACTGATGGCCATATTTGCGATTGGCGATTTGCAGGGCTGCTACGACCCCTTTCGCAGACTCCTTGATAAGATCGACTTTGAACCGGCAAACGATTTACTCTGGCTCACAGGCGATCTCGTCAGTCGCGGACCCAAGTCACTGGAGACGCTGCGCTACGTCAGGAAGCTCGGCGCTTGCGTTGTCACTGTACTCGGCAATCACGACCTGCACCTGCTGGCGTTGGCGCAGCGCGTCGTGCGCAATACGAAGCGTTTCGAGTCCTTGCAAAAACTCCTGCAGGCACCCGATATTGACGAACTCGCGGACTGGCTGCGACATCGACCGCTCGCACATTACAGCGAGGATCTCGACACCTTGCTCGTGCATGCCGGCACTTATCCGACATGGGGCGTGAAAAAGACGCTGGCGCGGGCCGCCGAGGTCGAGGACGTCATGCGAGGTGCGAATTTCGAGGCGCTGCTTGGAAAAATGTACGGCAACCGGCCAACGCGGTGGTCCGGCAGCCTCTCTGGCTACAACAGGCTGCGCTTTATCATCAACTGCCTGACGAGAGTGCGCATGCTGACGCGGGACTTGCGTCTCAACATGACGCACTCGGAGTCGCCGTGGCATGCGGCCCGCAGACTGCTGCCATGGTTCGACATCGACGAGCCCGCCTGGGCGGGAACTCGCATCGTGTTTGGTCACTGGTCGGCGCTCGGGCTCGTCGTGTTGCCTGAGTACATCAGCCTGGATACCGGGTGTGTCTGGGGCAGGCAACTGACAGCAGTCAGGCTCGACACGCGCATTCCCCGCGTTTACCAGGTCGCTGGTCAATCGGTATGATCGCAGCCATCAGCTAACGGCGACGACGCACGATCAGCCGGGGACGACCGATGAATTACGAAAACCGACGCGAATTCGCCCTCGATCTCGACAAGCGAGACTCGCTCGCGCGCTTTCGTGACCAGTTCAATTTTCCGCGCAAGCGAAACGGGCACGAGCCGGTCTATCTGTGCGGCAACTCTCTGGGCCTGCAGCCTGAACTCGCCGCACAATTCGTCCGCGAGGAACTGGACAACTGGGCCCACTATGCCGTCGACGGCCACTTCAACACGGACAGGCCGTGGATTTCCTTCCATCGACGGGCAACGCAGGGATTCGCCCAACTGACCGGCGCGAAACCGTCCGAGGTCGTTGCCATGAACACGTTGACGGTCAACCTGCACCTGCTCATGGCCAGTTTTTACCGGCCGAGCGCCAGCCGCTACAAGATCGTCATCGAGTCGGACGCGTTCCCGTCGGACCGCTACGCGGCAATGTCTCAGCTGCGCATGCAAGGCTTCGATCCTGACAGGGACCTGATCGAATGGTCGCCCCGCGGCGGCGCCAGCGAATTACACGTCGACGATCTCGCGAATATTCTTGAGCGGCAAAACGGCAGCGTAGCCCTGCTGCTGTTGCCCGGCGTGCAGTACTACACCGGGCAGGTGCTCGATATGCCCGCGATCTGCAACCTGGGTCGCGAAGCAGGATGTGCCGTCGGACTCGACCTCGCGCACGCGATCGGCAACGTTGAACTCGCATTGCACGACTGGGCGCCCGACTTTGCCGCCTGGTGCACCTACAAGTACCTGAACGCCGGGCCTGGTGCGATCGCGGGCGCGTTCATCCACGACAAACACTGCTCGACCGGCAACCTCGAGCAGCTGCACGGCTGGTGGGGCCACGACGAGGCGACGCGCTTCAAAATGCGGCGCTCGTTCACGCCGGCAAAGGGCGCTGAGCTCTGGCAACTGAGCAATCCACCGATCCTGTCGTTGGCCCCCGTCATCGCCTCGCTTGAGATTTTCGGCGCGGCCGGCATGCCCGACCTCGTTGCAAAGTCGAAGCGGATGACCGGTTTCCTCGCCTGGCTCATCGACGAACGCTTTCGCGGCCGCATAGAGTCAATCACGCCCGCAGAAGACCGCGGATGTCAGATATCGCTGGTCGTCCGGGACAAGTCCATCGATGCAGCGGCATTGTTCGACCGTTTAGGGGCACTGAACGTAACGACAGACTGGCGTGAACCAGACGTCATTCGCGTCGCTCCAGTGCCGCTTTACAATAGCTACTCGGACGTGTTCGAGTTTGCCGAACGATTGCAACAGGCGCTAACGGCCATCTGAACCGGCCATCTCGCCGACATCCACAGCGGCGCCGCGCCAGCATCCGCCCTCGATCGATTGCCGCCGACTGATGCAGTCAGGATCGATCGTAGGTCATAAACGCGAAGCCGTGCCGGCGTGCTTCGTTCGCCGCGTATTCTTCGCAGGCAACCAGTTTCCAGTGCGCCTCGTCGAGCGCAGCGAAGTACGTATCGCCATCGACATGCGCGTGGACGCGAGTCAGGTAAATACGCCGGGCAAGCGGCAAGAATGCCGCATAGATCTGGCTTCCGCCGATGACCATGACTTCGGCCGAATCGCCTGTTAATTCGATCGCGGCGTCTGGCGAGGCCACGATGTCACAACCCGTTGCCGTAAATTCCGGATCGCGCGAGATGACGATATTTCTGCGCTCCGGCAGTGGCTTCCCGATTGAAGCATATGTTTTGCGTCCCATCACAACCGGTTTGCCCGTCGTCAGCCTGCGAAAACGCCGCAAGTCCTCGGAGATGTGCCAGGGCAGTGCGCCGCGCACGCCGATTACGTTGTTCGTCGACACGGCGACGATAAGGCTGATCGACATGGCGATTTATACAGCGACTGCCGCCGCGATGTGCGGGTGCGCTTCGTAGTTCAGGATTTCGAAGTCGTCGAAACGATAGTCGAAAATCGTGTCGGGCCGGCGCTTGAGGGCAAGTCGCGGCGGCGGCAGCGGTTCACGCTGCAGTTGTTCATCGGCCTGATCGAGGTGATTGACGTACAGGTGGCAATCGCCGCCGGTCCAGATGAAATCGCCGACACCGAGGTCGGCCTGCTGCGCCAGCATATGCGTCAGCAGCGCATAGGACGCGATGTTGAAAGGAACACCGAGAAATATATCACAGCTGCGCTGATAGAGTTGACAGGACAATTTGCCGTCCGCGACGTAGAACTGAAACAGGCAATGACAAGGCGGCAACGCCATATTGTCCACCTCGGCCACATTCCACGCGCTGACAATGATTCGGCGTGAATCGGGCGTCTCACGAAGCTGCCGCATGACCCGGCTGATCTGGTCCACCGAACCGCCATCGGGTGCCGGCCAGCTGCGCCACTGCACGCCGTAAACGGGGCCCAGCTTGCCGTCATCGTCGGCCCACTTGTCCCAGATCGTTACGCCGTTCTCGTTGAGATAACGAATATTGTCGTCACCGCTCAGGAACCACAGCAACTCGTGAATGATTGACCGCAGGTGCAGCTTCTTTGTCGTCACGAGCGGAAATCCCGCGCCGAGATCGAAACGCATTTGATGGCCGAACACGCTCAACGTGCCAACGCCGGTCCTGTCCTTCTTGCGGACGCCGTTATCGCGAGTGCGCTTCATCAATGACAAGTACTGTTGCATGTCAGGCGCTTGCCTGCGCCAATTTTCCGGGCCGGTATGCCAGAACCAGCATAACCGCTCCGATGATCACCATTGGTGCACTCAGGATCTGGCCCATTGTCACCCAGCCGAGTACAAGATAGTCGAGGTGTGCATCGGGTACGCGGTAGAACTCGACAAAAAAGCGGAACACGCCGTACAGGACAAGGAACAGCCCTGACACCGCCATGCCCGGCCGCGGCCGCGCCGAAAACCACGCAATGATCGCGAACAGCAGAAAGCCCTCGAGCGCCGCCTCGTAAAGCTGCGATGGATGCAATACCTGCCCCCGATAGAGAAAACCCCACGCGACGTCGGTCGGCTTGCCCCATAGCTCGCCGTTGATGAAATTGCCGATACGCCCGAAACCGAGGCCGAGTGGCGCCATCGGTGTAACGAAGTCCATGATGCGCCAGAACGCTACGCCGAGCTTTCGGCCATACAGCCACATTGCGACCAGAACACCGACGAGACCGCCGTGAAACGACATGCCGCCCTCGGTGATCCTGATCAGGTAATACGGATCTGAAATCAGATCGTGCCAACCGTAGACGACGCTGTATCCGACACGACCGCCGATGATGACACCGAGCATCCCGTAAAAAATCAGGTCATCGACCTGCACCGCGTTGAGCGGTGAATCGGCCCGCTTACAGCGACGCCTCGCAAGCCACCAGGCCGCGAGGAAACCGATGACGTACATGAGTCCGTACCAGCGAATCTTGAGAAATCCGATCGAGAAGATGACCGGATCCATCTCGGGGTAAGTGAACATTGAGTCCTGCTGGGAATCGATATCAAATTTTCGCGCTAGTCTAACACCCTTGCAGATACGCTATAGTGGCGCGCCAGCCGTAGACGGAATAATTCGATGGCGAATCGCCTCGGGAAGGAAACCAGCCCATACCTGCTGCAACACGCAGACAACCCCGTCGACTGGTATTCGTGGGGTGACGAGGCATTCGCGCTGGCACGTAACGAGCGTAAACCCGTACTGTTGTCGATCGGTTATTCTGCGTGCCACTGGTGCCATGTCATGGCCCACGAGTCCTTCGAGGACGAAGCGACGGCAGCGCTCATGAACCAGCTGTTCGTCAATATCAAGGTCGATCGCGAAGAGCGCCCGGACGTGGACAAGATCTACCAGGCCGCGCAGCAGATACTGACACAACGTACGGGCGGCTGGCCGCTGACGATGTTCCTGAACCCCGAGGATCAACGGCCGTTCTTCGGCGGCACTTACTTTCCGAACGAGCCGCGCTACGGCATGCCGGCATTCAGCGAACTCCTGCAAAACGTTGCGAAATACTTCTCGGAACAGCACGACGAGTTGCGCGACCAGGGTGACAGGCTGAACGAGGCTCTCGGTCGCCTCGAGCCGGCGTCGGCGGTGACGAACGAGGCTCTCACGGCCGCGCCGCTGGCTGCGGTGCGCGAACAACTTGCAACGACGTTCGACCCGGAATACGGCGGCTTCGGCGGCGCGCCGAAGTTCCCGCACCCGACGACGATCGAGCGATTGCTCAGGCACTGGCGCGCGACCGCAGGTGATGCCGAGCCCGACGTTCACGCGCTGTTTATGGCGACCCTGACACTGACGCGCATGGCCGAAGGCGGCATCAACGACCACATTGGCGGCGGGTTTTGCCGCTATTCGGTCGATCGCTACTGGCAGATTCCGCATTTCGAAAAGATGCTTTATGACAATGGGCCGCTACTGGGTCTGTATGCCGAGGCCCATCTCGCGACAGGAGAGCAGCTCTTCGCCGCTACCGCCAATGCCACGGCCGACTGGCTGCTCACCGACATGCGTTCGCCCGAGGGCGGCTTCTTCGCCGCGCGTGACGCCGACTCGGAGGGCGAAGAGGGCCGTTTTTACGTGTGGACGCCCGAAAAGGTCGCCGAGCTGTTGCAAGCCGACGACTATGCGATATTCGCTCGCCGCTTTGGCCTGGACTCGGCCGCGAATTTCGAGGGAGCATGGCATCTCAGCGTGCGCGCGACGATGCAGGATATTTCAACAGACTCAAACCAGTCATTGGCGGATGTCGAGGCTGCGATTGCACGTGCTCGCGAGATCCTTTTCGAACATCGACGTATGCGCGTTGCACCACAACGCGATGAAAAACAGCTGACAGCGTGGAATGCCCTCGCCATACGGGGCCTCGCGGTCGCCGGACGAATCCTGCAGCGCGACGACCTCATTGACGCCGCCACCACAGCCGCGGATTTCATCGCAGAGAAGCTGTTTGTCAACGGCAGGCTGCTTGCCAGTTACAAGGATGGCAGATCACGGTTTCCGGCCTACCTCGATGACCATGCGTTTCTCCTCGATGCTCTGCTGTATTTGCTGCAGGCGCGCTGGAGCAGCGCGCATCTTCGCTTCGCCGTGCAGCTTGCCGATGCTTTGCTCGAACACTTCGAGGATCGCGACAACGGCGGCTTTTATTTCACCGCCGGCGATCACGAACCGCTGATGCACCGACCAAAACCGCTGGCCGACGAGTCGGTGCCGTCAGGCAATGGCATCGCGGCGCTCGCTCTGCAACGACTCGGCTACGTGCTCGGCGAAAGCCGTTATCTCAGCGCCGCAGAGAGCACCTTGCGGGCTGCCTGGCAAGCGATGACTGAATACCCGCACGGCCACGTCTCGCTGCTGTCTGCACTGGAGGAATACCTGACGCCACCGGAAATTGTTGTGCTCCGCGGGCCGGCCGAAGACATTAATCGCTGGCGCGATGACGCCGCAAGACTGTATGCGCCGTCGCGCCTGGTCTTCGCGATCGAGGAACTCGAGGAAAACCTTCCCGGGGCGCTCGAAGAACGGCGTCCCGTGTCTGGTCAGACCGTGGCATACCGATGTATCGGCACACACTGTGATCTGCCTGTCACAAGCTGGGAGACGCTCGCATTGCAACTCCGGGAATCCCCGGAGAAAAGATAATCACGATCAATAGGCAGTGAGCGATTGTCCAATCGAAGGAATAACGGCACTCGAATCAATGCCGGTGAATCGAACCGGCACCGACTCGATCTTCATATCTCCATTCTTCAGGACAACGAAGTGCAGGTGTGGCCCGCTCGATAATCCGCTGTTACCGGATTCCGCAATGTACTGACCCCGCTGCACGAAATCACCCGGCGCGACACGAATGGAATTTCGGTTGAGGTGTGCGTAGACCGCGTACGTGCCATCGTCGTGCAAAATTCGCACGAGGTTGGCCGTGCCAACGTCCGCATCGAGGCCACCTCTGAAATTGCCGCTTTCAACATCGAACACCATGCCGTCTCGAGCAGCGAATATGTCGGTGCCGACAGGCATCGCAAAATCAATTGCGTAGTACGCGTCGGGCGTCGTGTGCGTGACGACATTCGGATACGCCTGCGTTACTGGAAAATTCGCTGCAACGGCGAACGGCAGGCGATATGCTTCACTCGGGCGATGTTCAACGCCGGGCTCTCCGGCAAGATACTCGTACGCGTAATCCAGGTATGGGGCCTCGCCCTCGGCGAGCATCTCCAGCCTGAGCACAACCGTTTTGCTTCTGGGCGACAACACCCAAAGGAGCTTGTTATCCGGATGGGGAAATTCGAGACCCCGGATAACCCGGATGTCCAGCGCCATCTGTACCGGCACGTTGAAATCGTTGCTCGCGCTCACGACCATAGTACGACCGAGAAGCTCATTGGTGACTGTGATCCGCGATGCACCGCTGCGCGCTCCCAGGTCCCGAACCGGCAACGCCTGCCTGTCGTCCTGCGGGCGATCTGCGTAAATCCACTCGCCGTTGTCGCCTCGATACTTGTACATGGATTGCGCCGACAAAAGGCCAGCCATCAGGAACATCATAACACCGAGCACGGTGATACTCGCTTGAACGCGGCGATCAGGAACCAATTGCGGTGCGTATCCAACCTTCTTGCGTACGACGAATTTCATAGGCCGGCCAGTATTGATTGTCCAGTTTCAACGTGATGATCTCTACGGCACCATTCCACGTTACAGTCTTCAGCCGTACTGAGGATTTGTCCTGCTTGTTTGCAACGGCATCGACGAACGATTGCAGGTCCGGCGTGGGCGTATCGTCAACCTCGACGACGCGACGCCCGGCCCACAAACCATAACGCGTCGCCGGGGAGCCGTAGCTGAAAAACGCAACATACACACCGTACGGCTCGATGCCGCGCTGCGCTGCCATCGCCCGATGCGGATCCTGCAGCAGTGCACCCGCCCATGATACCGCCCGGTCGATGCCGTGTCCGTCGAGCGCTGCTGTTTCCACCTCGAAATTCACGGCCTTGTCGTCACGCCAAACTGTAACTGTAACCTCATCTTTTTGAACGGATTTCTCAAGTTCCCGGAAAGATGTTACGACGTTTCCGTCAATGGCCAGAATCATGTCGCCGTTGCGCAGCAGGCGCGCGGCGGGCGTACCGGCAACGATCCGCGTAATGCTCAGCGCCCGACGGCGCAGTGGGTTGTTTTTTTCGAGGCGCGCGATCCATCCCTCATCCACGCCCATGTTGCGCGCCGCAAACAAGGGCACGTAGGCGAATTCGGCCTCGAGAGAGTAGAACGGCTTGCCGGCACGCACGATATTGACAAACTCCAACACGAGGTCACTGCCAATGCCGCGATTGAATTGCGTCCCTTCGCCTCCGCCTTGTGTCATGAAACTGGACCATGTCGCTGTCACCCGACCGCGTTTGTCGATCAGTACACCGTCAACTTCGTCGGGTGCATTCACGAGATCGATGCCTTCGATGTTCGAATCACGAAATCGCAATGTTCGTGACAGCGGCAATAACAGGGGATCGACAGAGGCGACCGTGCTGTGCTGGTGTACAAGCTGATGATCGGCTTTGATGCCGACCACCCATACGTCATCGCCTGGCTGCAGAGGCGTCGTGTTGAACGTCGCTTCCCGGACCGGCGTATCGCCGATCGCCGCCGGATCATAAGACACGATCGCCAGGTTGTGCAAAGGGTGAAGTTGCTCGATTCTTGCCTTGACCTCCAGCGAGCCGGCAAACGTCACCGTGACGTCGCCAATTCCGACCGGCACAGTATTGCGGTCGACAACGACGAAGCCGCGCTCCTTGTCGACGATAACGCCGGTGCCGTAATAATGGCGATCGGAGACACCGGAAACCGTGTACGGCAGATCGAATGTCACGACGACCAGCGACGGAGCAATCGCGCGAATCCTTGCGTCATCGTACCGCGTGATTTGCGTGTTGCCGATCGCCGGTGCTTTTACTGCAGGTCCCGCAGCAAGATCTCTGCATGGCCAGATACCGGTAGTATCGTCGCGAGAACAGTGGCGCGCCGGAAACCAGACTCGATCCATTTCAAATGGGCGAACAATGCTGTTTTGGGGATTATCAATCGTTACGTAACGAACCTGTGCCCGGTCGCCGTCGGCAAGATTCGCGAGCGACGCTTCGAGATCGTCGATCGTTGCAATTTTTCTGCCACCGAATTCGGTGATGACGGCGCCGCGTGGAATCGCGGACTTCGACAACAGGTAACCCGGATTTGCAACATAGACACCGCTCACGGGAAGATTGTAATGACGCGCTTGTTGATAGGACAGGTTATTGACGATCGCGTCACCAAACTCGAGATACTCGTCCGGTGTAATGTCGTGCAGATCCGTGACGCTCACCTCGTACGCAAACAGGCGGCCGCCGCGCTCGACCTCAATGTCGACATTGCGGCCGACATGCTCATCCAGGATCGCCGCGAGCGGCACGAATTCCGTAACCAGTTCGCCGTTGACACGCAGCAGAATATCGCCGGGCGCCAGCTTGCCGGCAGCCGGCGAATCGGGGATCACCTGCTCGACAGTCAGCATGCCGGTTTTTTCCGGAAACGCGGAGCGTGCAAGGCGCTCTGAATCATCGGTCAGGCCGAGCCGCTTGAGTTCGTCGTATGGTTTGTTCACGAACATGGTCTGCAACGATCCGCGACTCACGGCATCGCCCTGTTGCAGCAGCGTCAGCGCTCGCGCGACGCGGTCCAGCGGCAGAAAAAAGCTGCTCGCGGCAGAGTTGTTTGCGCCGGCGTTCAGTGCCACGACGTCGCCGTCGATATTCACGACAGGCGATCCGGACGAACCACCGGAGGTACCGGATGCCGCCTGCAAATAGAACGTGTTGAAGTCATTGTACTTGCCGCGGCCGTAATCGGGCGCCTTGCGATCCAGGCGCGCGATCGTCCCAGCCAGGATCGACAATTGTTCGCCGGCATCGTTGCCGACAACACGAATCTCCCGACCGATACCAGCACCGTCCGGAACCAGCAGCAGCTCGGTCGGCTCGATGTAGTGCAGGTCGGCCGGATCGTAACGGTAAAACCCGAAGTCGTGCACCGGATCGCGATACACCGGCGTCAAAGCTACTTCTTCGTTATTGCGAAAGACAGCCTCGGCGACGACAGGTCCCGGGGTTACGACATGCCTGTTGGTCAGGATAAGGCCGCGTTTCGCGTCGACAACGAAGCCTGTTGCCTGGCTTGACGAATTCCACTCGGTATCGAACGCACGCGTGCTGTCGACACGAATCGACACGACGCCGGAGGAGATGCGCTCGAGCGTCTCCATCCACGCCTTGTCTTCGGCCGCCGCTGACGGAAATGCAGCCAGCAGCCCGAGGAACAATCCCGGGATTTTGCCGTTTTTCATGAACACCCTGATTATATGATTTGGCCCCATTATCAATGGTATCTGGACTTCGCCGACGCTCAACGGTTCCCTATTTCAGCAAAACCGGCGGCCGCTCGCGACCGCTGCAATCACGTTTCCCGGCCCTCGTCGGCATCGGGCCTGAAGGCAAGATCGAGATCCCGCGCCGCCTTGACGTCATCGAGACGCCGTACGGGCATTTTGTACGGCGCTTCCTTATAGCGCACGCCATTCTCGCGCGCCTCGCGCGCAATATCCATCATCGCCGTTACGAAGCCATCGAGCGTTTCCTTGCTCTCGGTCTCGGTCGGTTCGATCAGCAGGCACTCGGGAACCAACAGCGGAAAGTAGGTCGTCGGCGCATGATAGTTACGGTCCAGCAGCGCCTTGGCGATGTCCATGGCCGTCATGTCAAAGCGCCTGGCCTCGTGCTTGAGCGTGATGATGAATTCGTGGCTTGCGCGGCGTCCCGGATATGCGAGCTCGAAGCCGGCATCGCGCAGGCGCGCCTGCAGGTAGTTGGCATTCAGCGTCGCGTATTCTGCGATTCGCCGCATGCCGTCCCGGCCCACGAGCCGCATGTAAATGTACGCGCGCAGCAAGACGCCCGCGTTACCCATGAACCCGGACAAGCGGCCGATGCTCTGCGGCAAGTCGTCTTCGGCCAGCCATCCGTACGAGATTCGCCCTTGGCTTTCTTCGCGACTGACCACCGGAACGGGCATGAACGGCAGCAACCGCTCGCCAACGCCGACCGCGCCGGAGCCGGGCCCGCCACCGCCGTGCGGCGTCGAAAAGGTCTTGTGCAGGTTCATGTGGATGACATCGAACCCCATGTCCCCGGGGCGTACCATGCCAAGGATTGCGTTGAGGTTCGCGCCGTCATAGTACAACAGGCCACCTGCATCATGCACCACTTTGGCAACGTCCAGGATGCGGCGTTCGAAGACACCGAGGGTTGACGGGTTCGTCAGCATGATGCCTGCCGTTTGCGGTCCGACCGCGCCCTTGAGCGCGTCGAAGTCGATATCGCCGCTGTCTCCGGTCGGCAACTCCCTGACGACGCAACCACACATCGTCGCGGTGGCCGGGTTCGTGCCGTGCGCAGCATCCGGCACGAGTATTTCCGTGCGCTCATGGTCGCCGCGCGCATCATGGTAGGCGCGGATCATCGCGACGCCCGCGAGCTCGCCCTGCGCACCCGCCATGGGCGTCAGCGAAACGCCCCGCATGCCGGTCACGGACATGAGCATTTCCTGCAGTTCGAACATGCAGCTCAGAAAACCCTGACCGTAGCTGACGGGTCCCAGCGGATGCCTGTTTGCGAAGCCCGGCAACATCGCCAGCGCATTGCATGCGCGTGGATTGTATTTCATCGTGCACGAGCCCAGCGGATAGAACTGAGTGTCGATGGAAAAATTCAATTGTGACAAACGCGTAAAATGCCTGACAACCTGCAGCTCGGACACTTCCGGCAGCCGCGGCCTGTCAGGCCTTAATAAGGACTGTGGAATATCGACGTCTACGGCATTCCTCGGCGCCTGCGCAAATGCGCGCCGCCCGGCGCGAGATTTATTGAATATCAATGCGTCCATGTTCCGTCCTCAATCCGCATCATCAACCGCAATGCCAAGGGCACGAAACGCAGCCTCGTAATCGGGTTCCGTCGCGGCATCCGCAATATGCTCGCGGTAGACCACCGTATTGTTTTCGTCAACGACGACAACAGCCGGCGAAAACATGCCGGCCAATGGGCCATCGACGATGTGTACGCCGTAGTTCTCACCAAACCCGGCATGCCTGATCGCCGACAGACCGATAACATTCTCCAGCTTGTGCTGTTCCTGGAATCTCGCAAACGCGAATGGCAGATCGTAGGAAACCATGAGCATCGCCACGTCATCCAGATTCTTCGCATGACGATCGAATTCAATGACGGATCTGGCACACACCGGCGTGTCGATACTGACGAAAATGTTCATTACCTTGCGCATACCCATCCACTCGGTCATCGATACGTTCTGCAGCCGCGTATTGACCAGCATGATATCGGGCGCATGACTGCCGATCGTCGGCAACTCGCCATGAGTTTGATAGCTGCTGTTTTCATAGGTGAATTTCGCCACGCACCGACTCCCTTGGTTCAGATGGATTACACAGCACTCGATGCGAAGACTTCGCGCAAAGCATCGACGTAGACAGTTATGTCGTCATCGGTCTTGGTTTCAGTCGCGCAAACCAGAACGACGTTGCCAAGATCCGGGTGTTCCGCTGAAAGGTCATAACCGCCCAGGATGTTTTTTTCAGCCAGAGCATCGAGCACTGGCCCCACAGGTCGGTCGAGGCGCAATCCGACTTCGTGGAAATGCGGTCCGTCGAATGCGCGCTCGACGCCGGTTATACCGCACAGACCCGCCGCCAGTCGTGCCACGTTGCGATGCGATTGACGCGCTACACGAGTCAGGCCGTCGTAGCCGAGCAACGACATGTAAATCGTTGCCGCAGTCACCATGAGACCTTGATTGGTGCAGATATTCGAGGTCGCTTTGGAGCGCCGGATGTGCTGCTCGCGCGCCTGCAGCGTAAGCGCGAAGCCGCTGTTGCCGTCAAGATCCGTTGTGCGTCCGACGATGCGCCCTGGCATTTGCCGCACATGTTTTTGCTTGCACGTCATAAAACCGAAGTAAGGACCGCCGGATGACAACGGTATGCCGAGCGGCTGGCCTTCGCCGCAGGCAATATCGACGCCCCCCGCGCCCCAGCGTCCCGGTGCGCTGAGCAATGCCAGGGACGTCGGATTGACGATCGCAATGACATGAGCGCCGCGCGCTTGTGCCCAGTCCGTCAGACGGTCAACGTCCTCAAGCGTGCCGAGAAACGAGGGCTGTTGTATGACGACCGCAACCGGACTGCTGTCGTCGTCCAGAGAATCAAACACGACATTGCCGGTCTGCGGATTCATCGGCAGATAATCAAACGTAAGGCCCTGGCGACCCGAGATTGCCATTGCAACCTTGCGATACACCGGATTAACCCCGGGCGCGAGCAGCACTTGTTTCGACTTGACGGCACGATTGCTGCGCACGGCCATGAGCGCCGCCTCGGCGAGCGCAGACGCGCCATCGTAAAGAGACGCATTGCTGACATCGAGCCCGGTAAGCTCCGTCATCATCGTCTGGTATTCGTAGATCGTCTGCAGCGTTCCCTGGCTCGCTTCGGCCTGATATGGCGTGTACGCGCTGTAGAATTCGCCGCGCGTCGCAATATCCCAGACCACCGTGGGTATATGGTGCTCGTAGGCACCAGCGCCAATGAAGCACAGCGGGGCTCCATCCATCGCGGCTCGCTCACGCATCAGCCGCGCCATCTGCATTTCGCTCAATGCGTCCGGCATATTGTCGAGCCCGTCGATCTTCAGCGCCGCGGGAATCTCGTCAAACAGATCCTCGAGACTCGCGGCACCGATCGCCTCGAGCATCTCGCGGGTATCGTCTTCCGTATGCGGTATGAACGGCATGGTGCGAGAATCTCAGTCGTCGAGTTCGTCGAGATACGTCTGATAGGCGTCAGGCGCCATCAAATCGTCATCGTCGCCGCCGCCCGGCTGCAGCCGGACGATCCAGCCGTCGCCGTACGGGTCAGAATTAATTTTCTCCGGATCGTCGCTGAGTTCCTCGTTGACCGAGACGACGTTGCCGGCAATCGGCGCAAAGACATCGGATGCGGCCTTGACCGATTCGACAACCGCCATGTCACCACCGCTGTCCAGATCCTGACCGACCTCGGGCAATTCGACGTACACGAGATCGCCTAGCGCAGATTGCGCATGATCCGTAATGCCGATCGTGACGCTGCCATCGTCTTCACGACGCAGCCACTCATGTTCTTTGGTGTACAGAAGATCTCCAGGCAATTCGCTCATGGTCTTGTCTCCCCTAGTAGCGGTCTCCAATCACATCGACATCACAGGTCGACTCGAATTTTCCCATTGCGCACGAACGGCGTTTCTACAATTCTCACGTTCAGCAGTTTGCCGCGAATATCAACTCGCGCTCGATCGTAGTCACCCGCCGGTACGCGCGCGAGTGCAATGGAGCGGCCGATGGTCGGCGAGAAACCACCCGACGTAATTTGGCCGTCCCCGATGTTGTCAACGACGATGTGTTGATGGTCGCGCAATACTCCGCGATCCTCGAGCAACAGTCCGACAAAACGCCGAAGGCCTCCATCGCCGCGTAACTTTTCGAGAGGTTCACGTCCGATGAAGGCTCGATCGGCTGGCTTCCATGCGACAGTCCAGCCGAGCCCGGCTTCGAGCGGCGATACCGATTCGTCCATGTCGTTACCATACAGATTCATCGCAGCCTCGAGGCGCAGGGTGTCTCGCGCACCGAGCCCGCACGGCGCAACACCGGCTGCGAGCAGACGGTCCCACGCCACTGTGGCGCGCGACGCCGGCATCACGATCTCCCAGCCATCCTCACCGGTATAACCGGTTCTGGCGATGAACAAATCACCGGCGTCCATACCATTGAACGGCTTGAGTTCGAGTGCCTGCTGCCGCCATTCGGCGTCGATGCACGGGGCAGCAAGTTCGCGCGCCTTCGGTCCCTGAATCGCAAGCATCGCGAGTTCGCCGCGTTCGGTGACGACAATATCGTAGTCGCCGCCTTGCTCCCGAATCCAGGCAAGGTCCTTTTCCCTCGTCGCTGCATTCACGATCAGCCGGTAGCGGGCATCATCGAGGTAGTAAACGATAAGATCATCGATGACACCGCCGTCGGCGTTCAGCATGCAGGAGTACAAGGCCTTGCCGCGGATTGCCAGTTTGGCCACATCGTTGGCGAGCAGGTGGCGCAAGAACTCGCGTGTGCGCTCGCCCCCGAGATCGACGATCGTCATATGAGATACGTCGAATACGCCCGCACGCTGCCGCACCGAACGATGCTCGTCTTTTTGCGATCCGTAATGCAGCGGCATATCCCAGCCGCCGAAATCGACAATCCGTGCGCCGGCTTCGACGTGCTTGTCATAAAGCGGTGTCTTCTTACTCATCGCTGCTCCGAAGAGTTTGTGGGGCCAACCGCGCAGCCAGGGCGCACATTCAGCTCGCCCGGTGTCCGTTGAGCGAATGCCAAACCAAAAAAGGCGACAGGCCTCACGGTCTGTCGCCCCTCTGTCCATCTGTACCTGAGAGATCAATGGCCTGTGAGCCATACCCCTTCGGTGGGCCGTAAATCGACCGCTCTCCAGAGCTAATCAGCGTACACAGTCCTTCTGCCTGAGCGTTTCCGGGCGAGTTGCGCCTTCGGCGCCCCACTGTCAGCGGGGTCTCTTCTGCACACGCTACAGATTAGTGGCGTCATCATAGCCAACTGTCAGACAGGTTGCCAGTTGCACGGGCGTCGGTAACAATAGCACCGGACTGCGCATGAGAAACGTCATGAAGAGAATTTACCCGCTGCTTATTGCTTTGTCCGTGCTGGCTACAGGCGGCGCCGCAGCCGATCCTGGCGTGGACTTCGCGACGCTACTCGATGAAGCCTGGGAATGGCGTCTGGCCGAGAATCCTTTACTCGCTTCGCGCCTCGGCGATCGTCGCTACAACACGATGTGGCGAGATCGCAGCCTCGATGCAATCGGCGCGCGACACCTGCAAAAACGCAATTTTCTGCGTCGCTTGTACGCGATGGATCGTTCGCAATTGTCCGAATCGGATCAATTGAATTACGAGCTGTTTCGGCGTGAATTGCAAAACGACGTGGATGCACATCAGTTCAAAGCTTACCTGATGCCATTCAGCCACCGTGGCGGTGTGCAAAATCTCGATAGCCAGGCGGATTTTCTGCGATTTACGTCGCTCAAAGACTACGAAGACTGGTTGGCGCGGTTGCAAGAGATCGGCACGGTCGTCTCGCAGACTATTGACGTGGCAGAGCAAGGTCGCAAATCGGGCATCGTCTCACCAAGAATACTGATGAATCGAGTCCCCGATCAAATCGCGATGCAAATTGTCAAAAAAGCGGAGGACAGTCCGTTCTTCCGCGTGTTCCGGAAGCTGCCGGACTCGATTCCTGCGGATCAACAGCAGCGGCTGCGACGGGCGGCCATCGACACGATCGATCATGTGATTGTGCCGGCATACCGCAAGCTTGCACGATATTTCAATAACACCTATTTGCCGGCCTGCCGTGACAGCATCGGATTGTCGGCGCTGTCGAACGGCAGTGCCTGGTACGAATTTCTCGCACGAAAGTTCACGACAACGAAGATGTCGCCGAACGAGATTCATCGTCTGGGCCTGACGGAAGTACGACGAATTCGCGATCAGATGCAATCGATCATCGACGATCTTGAATTTACCGGCAGCTTCAGGGACTTTCTCACGCTTCTACGCAACGATCCGCAATTCTATTTCGACAATCCTGACGACTTGTACCAAGCCTATCTCGCGACAAGCAAGCGCATAGACCCGGAACTCGTACGCCTCTTCGGCAAGCTCCCGCGCATGCCGTATGGAGTGAAGCCTATCCCGGACGCGATCGCACCGGACACGACAACAGCCTATTACTCGGCGCCCGCCGCCGACGGCAGCCGCGCCGGCATATATTGGGTCAATCTTTTCAAACCCGATGTGCGGCCGAAGTACGAAATCGAGGTATTAACCGTGCATGAGGCGATGCCCGGCCATCACTTGCAGATTGCTTTGCAGCAGGAACTTGACGACTTACCGAAGTTCAGACGTTTCTCGGGCTTTACGGCGTTCGTCGAAGGATGGGGACTGTACAGCGAGAGTCTCGGTTACGATCTGGGTCTGTATGAGGATCCGTACTCGCGCTTTGGACAACTGACATACGAAATGTGGCGCGCCATAAGGCTCGTTGTCGATACCGGAATCCACTACCGCGGCTGGACGCGGCAGCAGGCAATCGATTTCTTCAAGGACAACGCCGCCAAGACTGAGCACGACATCGTTAACGAAATCGACCGCTACATTGGCAACCCGGGGCAGGCACTTGCCTACAAGATCGGCCAGCTGAAAATACAATCGTTGCGCGAAAGTGCCGAGCAGGCGCTTGGCGATGATTTCGACATTCGCGCGTTTCACGACGAGTTGCTGGGCGCAGGATCAGTGCCGCTCGACATCCTCGAACGACGCATGAACGCCTGGCTGACGTCGCAACAAAAGTAATTCGCTAGTCGTCGAATGGCATCGAGGTCTGCCGGTTGGCAGGAAACTCACGTCGCGCGACACGTGATCTTTCATCAGGCCCGGCACTCTCGTCGTGGATTTCATCGACGCGTGCGATTCGTTTTGCAAGCCCGGTGCAATTCGCGATTTGTATATTGAGTCCCGGGCGCGCATTCATTTCAAGAATCAGTGGCCCGCGCTCGCGGTCTATCACCATATCGACACCCAGGTAGCCCAGACCGGTGACCTCATAGCCGCGCGCCGCCGAGCGCAGGATGAAGTCCCAATGCGGGATTCTGAGTCCCGTGATCAGCGCACCCGTGTCCGGGTGCTCGTCGACGACCGCATTGCCGAGCACACCGGTAAGCGTCTCGCCGCTGCTCATGTCGATACCAGCGCCAACGGCGCCCTTATGCAGGTTCGCCTTGCCGTCCGAGGCACGGGTCGGCAGGCGCACCATCGCCATGGTCGGATAGCCGCGGTAAACCACGACGCGAATATCCGGCACACCCTGATAGCTCACCTCGGCGAATGTCGGATCGAACCTGACGCAGTATTCAATGAGCGCCTTATCCGGATTGCCGCTCAGGCTGTACTGACCGCTGACGATATTCGAGATGTGGTAGCGTATCTCCGCCGTGGAGATCAGGACACCGCTGGCCAATCGGTAGCAGTCGCGCTTGCGCTGACTGCGACTCGTTACGACCAGAATTCCATCCCCGCCGCTGCCCCGCGCCGGCTTGATCACAAAGCTGTTGCGATCGGCGACGATTTCACCAAAGCGGCGCACTTCGCCCTGGTTCGCGATGATGCCGTACAGGTCCGGCACAGCCATACCGGCCGCGATAGCAAGCTCTTTCGTCAGTGTTTTGTCGTCGACGCGAGGATAAAGACGTCGCGGATTCAGCCGCATGATGTAATCGGTGTTGCGCTCGTTGAGGCCGAGTACGCCGGCGGCACGCAATTTGCGATGCGCACTGAACATCAGCCGCCCGCCAACGCCTTGAAGCGGCCGACTTCAAGCAACCTGTAGACGGTGTAGCGGCCGGCGAGGAGCACGATCGCCAGTACGAGTAACAACAACTCGGGGAACGTGAAGATCAGGTGCTCGAGCCAGGACATGCCCATGCCGACATAGGCCGCGATGCCACCATCAGACTGCCAAATCCCGCGCGCATCGCATCAACCGCACCGCGCTCCTCCCATACAACCGACATGCGTTCAATCGTCATCACAATGATGACCATCGGGAATAGCGCGACCGACAATCCGGTTTCCATGCCGAGCTTGTGCGATATCAGGCTGATCAACAACATCAGCAGCACAACGACGATCAGCACGGCACTCAGCCTCGGCACCAGTAACAGGCGCAGTCGTTCCAGCAGGAACCGGATACTCAGGCCCAGCGCAACCAGTAATGTGAACAATACGACGCCCAAAAAAAGCTTGGTTTCGCGAAACGCGAGCGCAATCAACACCGGCATAAACGTGCCGAACGTATCGATGCCAATAAAGTTGCGCATGAAAACCATGACGAGCGCACCGATCGGGATCATGAGCAGTACGCTGTAAACCGCCTGTGTCTGAATCGGCAGACCGTATAGCGAAAAGTCAATCAGGCGACCGCCCTGTTTCGCCGCGTGAGTTTCCGCGATGGCAACGGCATCGACGTGGGTTTCCTGCACGGCAAAGCTCACCTGGACATTGCTGCCACCTTCGACATTGACAAGCCGCTCGTTGCCACGCCACCAGATCAGGTATCGCAGCGGCATACCTTCCTCACCGGTTGTCGGATTGAAGTATCGCCATGTGACAACTTCCACGAAGTCGGTGTTCGATGTGACGCCCGACATCATCAATTCGACATTCGGACCCGGCGACGGATCGTTCATACGCCGCAACAGTTCGGATGTGAATGATTCGGTATCGGCGGACTGGTCCCTGACATCCGCTACGATGGCGTTTACGGCAGTGTTGAAGGGCTCGTTGATGACTGGCGACGGCGGAAACGGCGGCGTCGTATCCGCCTGATCGCTGGTCGCGTCTTCATAAACGGAAATGCGATAGTAAATTGTCTGCGGTCCGTCGGCGCGGCGCACTGCCTACTGTGCCTCCCGTCCTCCAGTGCCGTAGTTCAGACTGAACCCGTAGCCGCGGGACACCGAGTTTTCGGTGAGCACACGAAACCCGGGCGTCAGCGTCGGGATGTGCAAATTGACTTTGATCGAACCTGGTCCGCTGTCAAAACGAATCGCCGACTCAATCGTCCAGACGGGCGTTTCCTGATTTTCGCTGACTGGAAATCCCAGCACGCGCCACTTGTAGGCGAACACGGACAGCCCGACGACCGTCAGAAATATCGCAAGTACATATACGTATCGCTGCTTCATGGCGATCCCGAATCACCGCCTGCCCGCATCCAGTGCCACGCGAACCGCGTACTCTCTTATCGGTCCGCTGACATTGAACAGGCGCATGCCCGCACGGCGCAACTCGCCAAGCAATAACGAGTCTGAAGCAAACAAGTAGTTGAGACCGGTCATCAGGTGCAGCATCGTTGTGTTCGCTCCCTTGCGCTTGCGCTCGTAACGCCGCAGCACGAGCCGATCTCCCGGGTGTTCGCCACGCTCCAGCGCGTTCGACACGACTTCGGCAAGCGCACGCGCATCCTGCAGCCCGAGATTGGCACCCTGCCCGGCCAGCGGGTGCACAGCGTGCGCCGCGTCACCAATCAGTGCAAGTCCCGGTAGAACATAATCCTGTGCGTGTGTCGCGCTCAACGGAAACGACCCTCTGGGTCCGGCCACCGTAAGGTCACCAAAGACATGGTCTGATGCTTCGGTCAACATGCTGCCAAGCTCGCGATCATCGGCTTGCGTGGCAAGCGCAGCGATCGCCGGTGTCGTCGTCCACACGACGGATATGCGTCCGTCCGCGAGCGGCAGCATCCCGAGCGGACCCTCTCTCAGAAATCTTTGCCGCGCCGTATATCGATGTGGTATCTGCGGCCGCAAGTGCGTCACGACCGCCGTTTGCTCGTAAGGCCAGCTATTGACCACGATGCCGACACTGTCGCGCACGAATGACCTGGCGCCATCGGCGGCGACGACCAGATCAGCGTCGAGCAACCTGCCATCGTCCAGCTCGAGTCGATAGCGCTGCCCCACCCGGCCCAATGACTTGATCGTTGACCTGAACAGCATGTCGACCGTTGTTTTCTCGAGCACGCGCAAAACGGCCTGCCGAACAAGCGTATTTTCGATGATGAAACCGAGTTGTGGAATTCCGAATTCATCCGCGTCAAAACGCAATGTCGACGGCCCATCCGCCTCGTCGGCCTCGTCCCACACACGCATATGCTCGTAAGCACAAACACGCGTTTCCCGAATATGCTGCCAAGCCCCGATTGAATCGAACAGTCCCGCCGACCCGGTCGATATTGCCGAGACTCGTAACTCAACCTCCTCATCAACATTGTGCTGTGGCCGCGCGGCCGCATCGACGACCGTTATTCTGAGCCGCTCGCTGTGGTCACCTCCGGCCAGCAGGGCCGCAACCGTAAGCCCGGTGACGCCAGCGCCGACGATCACGATGCCGTAATCAGGATTCACCGCAGTGGCACCCCGCGCGACAATCTTGGCAAACGGCCTGACAGCCCCATCATTTGCCTGGCGAACAACGAGCGGACGCCGGGAATTACGTCGAAGCCGAGCATTCCGATGTTGCGCAGCATGCGCACGGATGGGCTCGAACTGGCGAACAGGCGTACCAGACCGTCGGTGATGCGAACGACCTTACCCTGATCGTCGCGTCGCCAATCGGCATAGCGAATCAGCAAATTGGCATCGCCCGGGTCAGTGGCGCCCGAACTTTCACCTCGTGCATCGGCAATGCAATCACAAAGTGCGGCGACGTCGCGCATACCCAGGTTGAACCCTTGCGCGGCGACAGGATGAAGCCCGTGTGCCGAATTGCCGACGAGCACGCCTCGCGTCGCTGTCAGCCGTAACGCCTTGCTCAGTGTCAAAGGATACGCCGCGCGAGTGCCGACACGCGACAACCTGCCGAGCCTGTGGCCGAACGAAGCCTGCAGTGCCTGCAGGAACGCAGCATCATCAAGTTCCATGATCTGCGTGACGTTATCCTCCGAGACTGTCCAGACAAATGCCGCCCTGTGATCGACGATCGGCAGCAACGCCAGAGGGCCCTGTTCGGTGAACCGTTCATAAGCGGCGTTATCGAGGGCTTTCTCCGTCTTGAGGTTTCCGATGACGGCATGCTGCCCATACTGCACGTGGCTTGCCGTGATTCCCAGCATGCGACGGACGGTCGAATTTGCGCCGTCTGCCGCCACGAGCAATTTACAGGTCAATCGCTGCTGCTGACCGTCGCTGTCTTCAATGATCACAGCGGCTGCATCTTCTCCTGTATCCACACTCACGACACTCGCCGGACAGCGCATGTCAACCAATGCTGCATTATCCAGCGCGCTTTGCAGCACGTCACCAAACACTCGATTGATGACGACATAGCCCAGGGCCTCGACGCCTTGCTCACGCGCATCGAGATGAGCGAAGCCGAAGCCGCCGCTCTCCGACACATGAATTCGATGGATCGGCGTCGACGCAGCAGCAACCTCCTCCCAGAGACCCATGGCCTCGAACATTCGTTGCGTGCTCCTCGATAGTGCCGTCGATCGATCGTCGAAGCTTGGTTGCGACGATGCAGAGCGCGCGACCGCCTCGACAACGGCAACACGCAGACACAGCGGCGAGAGTGCGAGCGCCAGGCTCGCGCCGATCATCCCGCCCCCCGCGATAACAATGTCGTAGTCGTTGTCCAAGCCTGCGCCCGTCATCCGCTTTGCATCAACGCCTCGATGTCATCGGGCTCCTTGACAAGATCCTTGCTCAGGATGTCGGCGCCGTCGCTCGTGACAAGCACATCGTCTTCGATGCGAACACCAATGTCGCGCCAGCGCGCCGGAATCTTGCTCTGCGCGGGAATATAGATTCCGGGCTCAACAGTCATAACCATGCCGGGTTCGAGCAGGCGCCACTCATCTCCGACCTTGTAGTCACCGACATCGTGTACGTCCATGCCGAGCCAGTGGCCAGTGCGGTGCATGAAGAACTCCCGGTATGCCCCATCCTTGATCAGTCTGGGCAGGGTTCCATCGAGCAAACCGATTTTTTTGAGGCCCCGTGTAATTACGTTGACGGCGGCATCATGCGGCTCATTCCAGTGATTATCGGGGCGCGTCTTGTCGATCGCAGCAAGCTGCGCCTCCAGCACGATCTCGTAGACTGCACGTTGCTCGGCGCTGAAGCGGCCGTTTACGGGCAGCGTTCGCGTAACATCAGACGCGTAGTAGTCAAGCTCACATCCGGCATCGATCAATACAAGATCGCCGTCCTGCAGCTCGGCGTTGTTGTCGATGTAGTGCAACGTGCAGCTATTCGCTCCGGACCCGACGATTGGGCTGTACGAAACGCAGGCGTCGTGCCGGTGGAACTCATGCATGAATTCCGCCTCGACTTCGTACTCGTGCACGCCCGGGCGCACGAATTTCATTGCGCGCGTGTGCGCTCTTGCCGTGACCTTCGCTGCCTTGCGCATTGCCGAGACCTCGGCACGGCTCTTGTACAAGCGCATGTCGTGCAACAGGTGATCAAGTGCGACAAACTCCTGCGGCGTATGTACGCCTCGTGACTCGCGCGAGCGCAGCGAGTTGACCCACTCCGCCATGCGTGAGTCGAAGTCCGGGTAGACACCCATCGTATAATAGACACGGATGCAGGACTCCATGATTCCAGGCAAGATATCGTCAATGTCATCGATCGGAAACGCGTCGTCCGCACCGTAGTCCTGCACAGCTCCATCCGGACCTGTCCTTCTGCCATTCCAAAGCTCCTTGTCGCTATCCCGCTCGCGGCAGAACAGCAGGTACTCGCCGTTGCTGCGGCCCGGCGCGAGGACTGCGACGGCTTCGGGTTCTGCAAAGCCCGTGAGGTAATAGAAGTCACTGTCCTGACGGTATCGATGTTCGACGTCACGGCTGCGCATGCGCACGTGGGCGGCAGGCAGGATAGCAATGCCGCCTGGGGCCACCATGCGTGACAACTGTGTACGGCGCCGTGCGAATTCCTTGCTATTCATCGAGTGGACTTGATTGGGGAGGAGAAGCGGGCTGTATTGTACGTCAGCCGCTGGTGCGGGTTGTCGGAACCTGCGGCGGGATCGCCGACTTCGTAACCAGTGATAAGACCATGTGAACCGGAATTACGCTGCATTGGCGATTGATTCTGTGTGAATGCCTGTCTATATTGCCTGTATGGCGAAGGACACGAACACATCATTCGAGCATGAGCTGAAACGGCTTGAGAAGCGCGTCGATGCGTTGGTACGCGTCTGCGACAGGCTTCAGGATGAAAATCGTTCTCTGAAGCAACGTCAGGATACTCTGACGGCGGAACGCGCCAACCTGCTGCAGAAAAACGAACAGGTTCGTGCCCGCGTCGAAGCGATGATTGGCAGACTCAAGGCGATGGAACAAGGGTCCTGAGCCGCGGCTCGCATGTGCGTGCCAGGTCAGGTTGACCTCGATGAATGTCGTATCGCCGCTTGCAGGAGCCAACTAGTGGAGTACACAGAATGAACGAAGCGAATGCCCAGGTCAGCGTCAGAATACTGGACAAGGAATACCAGGTGGCTTGCGCGGCAAGCGAGCGTACGGATTTGCTCGATTCGGCGGAAATACTGAATGCAAGAATGCGCGAAATTCGCGACGTCGGGAGAATAGTCGGTCTCGATCGCATCGCCGTCATAGCAGCACTCAACATGGCAAATGACCTGCTGCATGCCCAGGCCCGCGACCGGACCCTCGACAGCGATATCAGCAACCGGCTAAAGCTTATTTCTGACCGCGTTGAGAATGTACTGGGTGATACAAAGTAACTTGACCTCTGACGCGAGCAGTTGGACTATCAGATTGGCGCCTCCTGCAGTGTTCGATACTGACCTGGATACCTTTCGACCCTAAATTTCCACCTCGGGGTCGTGCACTGTTGGCCGCATTTGAGCAGGGCCGTTCGTTCGGTAAGCCTGTTGCGGTCACGGCTGACCCCACCTGTTGCTCCGGTTCGAGAGCGACGGTCCGTAACGGCACAGGCGGGAGGCGCCTCCTGTTATCCACGCGCGCCCGACTATTCGCCCGATGAACCTAGCTGCCACACAATCGACTGCGCGAATTCGTACAGCTGCGAAACGTGCCCGGAGATCGATTCGCGACGATGCGCGCACTGCGGCATCAGCTGAGATTGCCTCACACATCATGAACAGCCGCGAGTTTCTCGCGTCCAGAACACTCGCGTGCTATCTGCATGACTGGGACGAAGTCGACACCCGAGCGATCATTGAGCGTGCCTGGTGCGCAAAAAAGCGCGTTTTCGCGCCCGTAATCGATCGACACGGCGGCATGCGCTTTCACGCGTTGTACCCGGAAACCCGTCTCGAACAAAATCAATTCGGTCTCTGGGAACCCATCGCGACGTCGGCGATCAGTCCGCGAGAACTCGACGTCGTCATCACTCCGGTCGTTGCATTCGACGATGACCTCAATCGCATCGGCATGGGCGGCGGTCATTTTGACCGATGCTTTGCGTTTCTCAGAAACAGAAAACGATGGTTGCGGCCAAAGCTCATCGGTGTCGCGTTTGACTGTCAAAGAGTCGAGAAAATTACGCCAAATCCTTGGGATGTACGGCTTTATCGCATTATTAGTGAGGCAGGACCGGTCGATTTACCGTGTGATAAATGAGCGAATCTTGCGGCAAAGTCAGCAGGAAACACTGTCGGCGTTTGCAGACACGGTGGCGTCACGCCCACTCGATGACAGTGCTGATTTTCGCCACTCGTGCAATTCTGTTCCGACCGGTCGATCGAATTTCAATTCTTTGCCGACAACAAATAACGCAGGGGATTCGATTGCTATCGTCGGCGTAAAAAATCACGCTAAAGTCGCACATGTAATTCTGTCGACTACGTCACTTAACTCGCTGGATTTTTTGAATTTGTTGTATATACTCAACGCCGGGTACCCGTCACGGAGAAAACCATGGCTACCAAAAAGAAGTCACGCAAAAAAGCTTCGAAGCGCAAGGTCGCTAAGAAGCGGAAAGTAACAGCAAGGAGAAAACCGGCGAAGAAGCGCCGTGTTGCGAAAAAGAAAACCGCAAGAAAGAAGAAACGGAAGGTAAAGAAGAAAGCCAAGAAAAAGGCTAAGAAGAAAGTCGCCAAGCGCAAGGCCAAGAAGAAGGCCAAGCGCAAAGCAAAGAAGAGAACAAAGAAGAAGGCTAAGAAGAAGGCCAAGCGCAAGACCAAGAGGAAGGCCAAGAAGAAGGCCTCCCGAAGGGGAATGCGCTAGCCGCTGGGAAGTAAGGTAGCTCATTCGCTGTAACGAGCGCAAATGAGACATCCTCAGCCTTCTTCCAAGCAAGCAAAAGTGCCCGCAGTCGCGGGCACTTTTCGTTTCGGGTACATGTCGTCTGCAGTGTCCGGGTCTCGGAAAATTTGGTACCGGGCGTGGCAGTTCCCTGATTGATCGGCTAAGCTCACGTCCCAATGTGTACGACTTCGTACCTGTCCCCAGAAGCATAGCTGGCATGCATGGATCCCTCGGCAAGAAAACGTAAGGCAGCGGAAGCTTCGCTGGAATTTATCCAGCCAGGGATGATCGTCGGTGTCGGCACCGGATCGACCGTCAATTTCCTGATCGAGTTGCTATCGGCAGTGCGAGAGCGAATTGACCGCCTGGTATCAAGCTCGGCCGAGACCTCGGTCCTGTTGAAAAAACACGGATTCGAGGTTTCGACACTGAACGAAGTTGGCGATGTTGACGTCTACATCGATGGGGCTGACGAGGCCAACAAGCACCTGCAACTTGTCAAGGGCGGCGGCGGAGCGCTCACACGGGAGAAGGTACTCGCAGGTGCAGCACGGCGCTTCGTGTGCATCATCGACGAGAGCAAACTCGTCGGCATGCTTGGCGCATTCCCTTTGCCCATCGAGGTGCTGCCAATGGCGCAGGAATTTGTCACACGCAAGCTCCTGAAGTTACGCGGGCATCCTGTCTGGCGTGAAGGTGTCGTGACGGATAACGGCAATCACATCCTGGATGTGCGTGACTTGATGATCTCCAACCCAATGGAAATGGAAAGTCGCCTCAACCAGATACCGGGTGTGCTGACAGTGGGAATATTCGCACAGCGACCAGCTGACGTTTTGTTGATCGGTGGTGACACGGGCGTTCGTGAAATGCGAATTTGAGCGAATACTGCGTGCGTCCCGATTTGCGCCACGCAAATCGGTCGAACAAGGTTCTCATCCTAAGGTCCCCTGCCCAACAAAAAAAAGACCCGCTTGACGCGGGCC
>Ga0209980_10000020_pt1 | contig 71586 bp, 71 predicted proteins | sample CR02metaG_FD_183611 | JGI IMG/M metagenome (GOLD analysis project Ga0209980, IMG submission 183611) | Deep subsurface microbial communities from Mariana Trench to uncover new lineages of life (NeLLi) - CR02 metaG (SPAdes) (version 2) | ecosystem: Environmental > Aquatic > Marine > Ocean trench...
GGGAGCCGCCATCGGTATTGCCGTTCTCGGCGCCCGCTTTCTCGAAGGTATTGCGCGCCAGCCCGAGATGCTGGGAATGCTGCGCACGCAGTTCTTCATTGTTATGGGTTTGGTGGATGCTCTGCCCGTTATCGCGATCGCCATGGGCTTGTATGTCTTGTTCGCCGTCGTCTAACCGTAGATAGAGTTCAGTCATGAACATCAACCTTACTCTCATCGGCCAGACGATTACGTTTTTTGTTTTCGTTTGGTTCTGCATGAAGTTCATATGGCCACCGATCATGAATGCGCTAAACGAGCGTAAGACTCGGATAGCGGACGGTCTTGCCGCCGCCGAACGGGGCATGAAGGCCAAAGAAGAAGCCGAGATTTACGTGCAGGCTGAGCTTTCTAAGGCCAAGGAGCAGGCCAAAGAAATTATCGCGCAGGGGCACAAGCAGGCGAGTGAGATCGTGGAGGAATCGAAAGGCGAAGCCCGTACTGAGGGCGAAAAGTTGCTCGCGCAGGCGAGGAGCGAGATCGAGCAGGAAATGAACCAGGCTCGCGAAAGCCTTCGTACAGAAGTGGCCAGTCTCGCCATTGCCGGTGCCGAGCAGGTGTTGATGAAAGAGGTGGATGCGAAGGCGCACACCGAAGCATTAACCAAGCTTGCCGCCAGACTGTAGGCAACCGACGCTATGGGAAACACCGGCGAACTCGCACGGCCCTATGCCATTGCCGCATTTAAGCAGGCCCGGGACGAGTCAAAACTGTCCCAGTGGTCCGATATGCTTGCGTTGCTGGTGACCATCGTACGCGATCCGACCATGATGGGTTTGATGGCTAGCCCGAAAGTCAGCCGCTCACAGTTGGCTGAGTTGATCATCGATGTCGGGGGTGACGCGTTTTCCAACACCGCAAGGAATTTCGTCCGTGTACTGGCGGAATATGGGCGACTCGGACTTGCGCCGGGCATTGAGCAGATCTTCAACCAAGAATGCTCTGCCTTGGAAGGCCGCCGCGAAGTGTCCGTGACGAGTGCGTATGAGCTATCGGAGAGCCAAGTACAAGACATTGTGAGCGCTATGAGTAAGCGACTCGGTACGGATGTGAATGTGTCTGTGGATATCGATAACTCGCTCATCGGTGGTGTCATTATTCGAGCCGGCGATTTGGTGATCGACGCGTCTTTGCGTGGTCGACTCGGCAAATTGGCCCTCGATTTGACCTAAATTTAAAGACACTTACAGGGATCCAGTTATGCAACTTACGGCGACAGAAGTCAGCGATCTCATCAAGAAAAAGATCGAGAATTTTGACGTCGGCGTCGAAGCCCGCACCGAAGGCACGGTGGTGACGTTGACCGATGGTATTGCCCGAATCCATGGGCTGAGTGATGCCATGCAGGGTGAGATGATCGAGTTTCCGGGAAACACCTTCGGGCTCGCCTTAAATCTTGAGCGCGACTCAGTCGGCGTGGTTATCCTCGGGGAGTACGGCCATATTTCGGAAGGCGACACGGTGCGTTGCACCGGCCGTATCTTGGAGGTGCCGATTGGTCGTGGGCTGCTTGGACGCGTGGTTGATTCCCTCGGACGACCCATAGACGGCAAAGGCCCAGTCGATGCCAGCGAGATGTCGCCGATTGAAAAGGTGGCCCCCGGTGTTATCGAACGACAATCGGTGAGTCAGCCGGTACAAACTGGATTGAAGGCCATCGACTCCATGGTGCCCATCGGTCGTGGTCAACGCGAGTTGATTATTGGTGACCGCCAAACCGGAAAGACAGCGCTTGCGATCGACACCATCATCAATCAAAAGGGCACCGGGATTAAGTGTATCTACGTGGCCATTGGACAGAAGAACTCATCGGTGGTCACCGTGGTGCGCAAGCTCGAAGAACACGGCGCCATGGAACACACCATCGTTGTCGCGGCGACGGCGTCTGAATCGGCGGCCATGCAATACATCGCCCCCTACGCCGGTTGCGCCATGGGCGAGTATTTCCGCGACCTCGGTGAAGACGCGCTGATTATTTATGATGATTTGACTAAACAGGCGTGGGCCTATCGCCAGGTGTCGTTGTTGTTGCGTCGTCCGCCTGGGCGTGAGGCCTATCCGGGCGACGTCTTCTATCTTCACGCCCGTCTGTTGGAACGTGCCTCGCGCATTAACGAAGCCGAAGTAGAGCGAATCACTGGCGGCAAGATCAAAGGTCAAACGGGTTCATTGACCGCGTTGCCGATTATCGAAACCCAAGCCGGTGACGTGTCGGCCTTCGTGCCTACCAACGTGATCTCTATTACGGATGGTCAGATCTTTCTAGAGACGGACCTCTTTAACGCCAACATTCGACCCGCTATTAACGCCGGGCTGTCTGTGTCTCGCGTAGGTGGTGCGGCCCAGACCGGCATCATCAAAAAGCTTGGCGGTGGCGTACGTTTGGCGCTGGCGCAGTATCGGGAACTCGCCGCGTTCGCGCAGTTCGCATCGGATCTGGACGAGGCGACACGCAAACAGCTTGAGCGTGGCCAACGCGTAATGGAAATCCTGAAGCAGCCTCAATATACACCCATGAGTGTGGCGCAACTGGCGGTTTCACTGTTTGCAGTGGACCGTGGCTACCTGGACGACATCGATCTTGGCCAAGTGGGTGCGTTCGAGGCAGCCATGCAAGAATACATGAGCTCAAAGTATTCGAGCCTAATGGATAGCATCAACGCCACACCTGATTTCAATGAAGAAGTCGAGGCAAAGTTAAAAGAAGCGGTCGACCACTTCAAAACGAACGGTGCTTGGTAGGCGCTAAAGAAAAATGGCTGGTGCCAAAGAAATTCGAACCAAAATCGGGAGTATTCAAAATACTCAGAAGATCACGCGTGCCATGGAGATGGTGGCTGCCAGCAAAATGCGCAAGGCCAAGGACCGTATGCAGGCCGCGCGACCTTACGCGGAGAAAATGCGTAACGTGATTGCCCACGTGGCAGCGGCAAAGCCGGAATACAAGCACTCCTATCTACTTGCTCGCGATGACGTCAAGCGCGTCGGTTACATTGTGGTGTCCTCGGATCGCGGTCTGTGTGGTGGGCTCAACAGCAATCTCTTTCGTATGTTGGTTCGGGAAGTGGATGCGAACCGATCAAACAATATCGACACGGATTTCTGCATCATCGGTAACAAGGGGGCATCCTTCTTTAGGCGATTCGGTGTCAATATTGTTGCCCAGGCCACTCATTTGGGTGACGCCCCTGCGATTGAGGATTTGATTGGAGCCGCCAAGGCCATGCTCGATGCTTACCGCGAGGAGCGCATCGATCGTTTGTATTTAGCGTATAACCACTTCGTGAACACTATGACTCAGCGGCCATCAGTGGAACAGCTGCTCCCTAGGGAGCCATCGACAGCGGAGGAAGTGAAGCACTATTGGGATTACATCTACGAGCCGGACGCCAAGTTACTACTTGACCAGTTGATGAACCGTTATATCGAATCGTTGGTTTATCAAGGTGTCGTCGAAAACGGCGCCTGTGAGCAAGCGGCGCGGATGGTGGCCATGAAGTCTGCCTCCGATAACGCCGGTGAGCTTATTAGTGAATTGCAGCTGGTCTATAACAAGGCGCGCCAAGCGGCGATTACCCAAGAGTTGTCGGAAATCGTGGCCGGGGCTGCCGCCGTTTAATTAAGTGATGCGAAGAAGCATAAATACGCAGTCGAGGTATTGACCCATGAGTTCTGGAAACATTGTCGAAGTCATTGGTGCTGTTGTTGACGTGGAGTTTTCCCGCGATGCGGTACCGAAGATCTACGATGCATTGAAGGTGGAAGGCGGTTTAACCCTCGAAGTTCAGCAACAAATCGGTGACGGTGTCGTACGTACCATCGCCATGGGCTCCACCGATGGACTGACCCGCGGTGTAGGCGTAGAAAATAGCGGTGGCCCGATCTCCGTCCCAGTCGGACCGAAGACCTTAGGCCGTATCATGAACGTGTTGGGCGACCCCGTCGATGGTGCGGGCGATATCGGTGCCGAGGAACATTGGCCCATTCACCGTGCAGCCCCGAGCTATACCGAGCAGGCAATCAGCGTCGAGATTCTTGAAACCGGTATTAAGGTTATCGACCTCATTTGTCCGTTCAACAAGGGCGGCAAAGTTGGGCTCTTCGGTGGCGCCGGTGTGGGCAAGACCGTGACACTGATGGAACTCATTCGAAACATCGCTCGCGAGCACAGTGGTTTCTCGGTATTCGCTGGTGTCGGCGAGCGTACCCGTGAGGGGAACGACTTCTACCACGAGATGAAAGACTCGAACGTGCTCGACCAAGTGGCGCTTGTCTATGGTCAGATGAATGAACCACCGGGTAACCGGCTGCGCGTCGGGCTCAGTGGCCTGACGATGGCCGAGTATTTCCGTGATGAAGGTCGCGATGTGTTGCTGTTCATCGACAACATTTATCGCTACACCTTGGCGGGAACAGAATGTTCGGCGTTGTTAGGTCGTATGCCATCGGCGGTGGGCTACCAGCCGACACTCGCGGAAGAAATGGGTGTGCTCCAAGAGCGTATTACGTCGACCAAGACGGGTTCGATCACCTCCATACAAGCGGTCTACGTGCCTGCCGATGACTTGACTGACCCGTCGCCGGCGACGACGTTCGCTCACTTGGACGCGACTCTGGTGTTATCTCGTCAGGTGGCCGAGCTCGGCATTTACCCGGCGGTGGATCCACTGGATTCCACGTCGCGGCAGCTCGACCCGCTCGTTGTTGGTCCTGAACACTACGAAGCGGCGCGGCAGGTCCAGGGTGTTCTGCAGCGCTACAAAGAATTGAAAGATATCATCGCTATTCTCGGTATGGATGAACTTTCGGAAGACGACAAACTAGTAGTAGCTAGGGCACGAAAGATTCAGCGTTTCTTATCACAACCATTTTTCGTGGCTGAGGTCTTCACCGGTACCGCTGGTAAATATGTGCCCCTGAAGGACACGATTGCGGGCTTTAAATCGATTGCCGACGGTGAGATGGATCAGTATCCTGAGCAGGCGTTCTACATGGTGGGTTCCGTCGAAGAGGTCGTAGAGAAGGCTAAAACAGTTGCCTAAAACCGCTCTAAGGAAACTACATGGCATCGACCATTCACATTGACATCGTCAGCGCTGAGGCCGAAATCTTTTCTGGCCCGGCGGAGATGGTGTTTGCCCCGGCTACCCTGGGTGGGGTCGGTATTTTGCCGCGGCATACGCCGCTGTTGACCACGCTTAAACCGGGCGAGGTGCGAGTGCGGCACCCCGGCGGAAAAGAAGACACGTTCTATGTGTCGGGCGGTATGCTGGAGATTCAGCCTCACGTGGTAACGGTGCTATCAGATACCGCCGTACGCGCTGAAGACGTCGACGAAGCGGCCGTGCTCGAAGCCAAGGAACGGGCGGAGCGAGCCTTAGCGGATAGGCAATCGGACATCGATGAAGCCCAAGCTCGGGCGGAACTCATCCAAGCCGTCGCCCAGTTACGCATGATTCGCAGACTGCGGGACAAGTTCAAGTAATCTGCGGTTCGGTAGTCGTTGCCCCTACCCGCCACGTCGTTTTGTGTGAATCCCAATGCATCGCTAAGCTATTGAAAATATAGCTAATATTGCCTGCGCCCGCCATGGGTAGCCGAGCAAGACTGGCTACTTTGCAAGTGATACTTAAACGGTTATTGTCATCGGCGACGCTACCAGCGCTGATTATGCTCGCATGAAACAACTGCTATCTTTTCCTATTAAGAACCAGACCACGTCTCTTAACCCAAGCAACTCATGAAACTAGAAGTTATCATCCTCGCCGCCGGCCAGGGCACGCGGATGTACTCGGATACACCCAAGGTGTTACATGATCTGGGTGGCAAGCCTTTGCTAGGGCGCGTGGGCGATGTTGCCAAGAGTTTGGATGCGGTGGCAATTCATGTCGTCTATGGTCATGGCGGTGAACGTGTTCGAGAGGCTATTGGCGCCAACGAGTTTAACTGGGTGTTGCAAGCAGAGCAGAAGGGCACCGCACACGCGATGATGCAGGCCTTGCCGCGCGTGGATGATCAGGCGTGTGTGCTTGTACTCTATGGCGATGTGCCACTTATCCAGGCGCAAACCCTGCGACAGTTATCTAATGCAACCGACGATAAAGACCTAGCAATCCTTACGGCTGAGCTGGCTGATCCTAGTGGCTATGGTCGTATCATCCGCGACGACAGCGGCCGTATCATGAAGATCGTCGAGCAGAAGGATGCAAATCAGGACGAGCTTTCTGTACAAGAAATTAACACCGGTTTTCTTGCCGCGCCAGCCGGCAAACTGAAATCCTGGCTCGTACAAGTACAAAACGATAATGCCCAGGGCGAGTACTACCTCACCGATGTTGTCGCGATTGTGGTAAAGGAAGGTGCAGATATCGTAACCCGCAATCCTTCCGCTGCTTGGGAGATCATGGGTGTGAACAGTAACGCGGATTTGGCGCAGCTCGAGCGAACCTATCAGCAACAACAGGCACAAGCGTTAATGGCGCAAGGGGTGACGCTGCGCGATCCAGCCCGATTCGATCTACGGGGTGAACTCGAGGTTGGCTGCGACGTGGTGATCGACATCAATGTGATATTTGAAGGTAAAGTTGCCCTCGCCGATGGCGTACATATCGGACCCAACAACGTGATACGGTCATCCACCATCGGTAGTGGAACTGAAATCCTATCTAATTGCGTGATCGAAGAGTCGATTGTGGGTAAGAACTGTCGCATTGGTCCGTTTGCGCGTCTACGCCCAACGCTGCGTATCGACGATCATGCCCATATTGGTAATTTTGTCGAGATAAAGAAATCCGACATCGGTGAAGGGTCAAAGGTAAATCATTTGAGTTATGTCGGTGATACGACGGTAGGCAAGAACGTCAATGTCGGCGCAGGCACCATCGTCTGCAACTACGACGGTGCCAACAAGCACCGGACCATCATTGGCGACAATGCGTTTATCGGCTCGGATACGCAGTTGGTGGCCCCTGTGACCGTAGGTGAGGGTGCGACTATTGGCGCTGGCTCAACTATTACCAAGGATGTACCGGCGGGGGAACTGACCTTGAGTCGGGCAAGAGAGAAGACCGTACTGGGTTGGAAACGACCGACCAAGAACAGACCGTAAGTCGTGAGACTCACAGGACATGGGTTATCATCGGTCTCTAGAGTAACGGTCATTATTGGCGAATTAGAGGTGTGATATGTGTGGCATTGTGGGTGCTATCAGTCAACGTAGTGTTGTCCCGATATTGTTGGAAGGGCTGAAACGTCTCGAGTACCGGGGCTATGATTCCGCTGGCGTCGCGGTACTGAACGACGAAAGCAACCTCGAACGCATACGCACCGTGGGCAAGGTTGCTGTGCTCGAAGAGGCGATCGAGCGCAGACAGCTTGCCGGCGCGATCGGCATTGCCCATACCCGTTGGGCCACGCACGGGGTACCGAATGAGGAGAATGCCCACCCGCAAACTAGCCATGAACGCTTCGCGGTTGTCTGCAACGGCATCATCGAGAATCATGAAAGCCTGCGGCAAAAGTTAGAAGGGCTGGGCTATAAATTCTCCTCGCAGACCGATACCGAGGTTATCGCCCATTTGATTCATCACTACTTCGGCGAGCAAGGCGACCTTTTGGCCGCGACCCAGGCCACGGTGCGAGAACTCGAAGGCGCCTATGCCATCGCAGTGCTGAGCCACGATGAGCCAGAACGAATTATTGCGGCCCGTAAGGGCTGTCCATTGGTGGTTGGTATCGGTATCGGCGAGCATTTTCTAGCTTCCGATGTCTTGGCGCTCACTCCGGTAACACGGCAGGTCATCTATCTTGATGATGGCGATATCGTCGATCTCAAACGCACGGCCTGCAACGTATATACGGTCGATGGGCAGGCAGTCGAGCGCAGCGTGCATGTATCTGAGATCTCGGCGGACGCGGTCGATCGTGGACGCTATCGCAACTTCACGCAAAAGGAGATTTTTGAGCAACCGCAGGCGGTAGCCGAAACACTTGAGGGCAGGATAGGCGACAAGCGTATCTTAGAGCAGGCGTTCGGGGTCGAGGCGGCGGCCATCTTCGACAAGGTTGAGGCCGTACAAATCATCGCTTGCGGTACTAGCTATCATGCCGGCCTGGTTGCTCGGTATTGGTTGGAAACTTTGGCCGGCTTGCCCTGTGCGGTGGAGATCGCGAGCGAGTTTCGTTATCGCAAACATGCGGTGAGGCCCAACACCCTTGTGGTAACGATTTCACAATCCGGCGAAACCCGTGACACGCTCGAGGCCCTGCAATACGCCAGGTCGTTAGGATTCGGCCACTCATTGGCGATTTGCAACGTCCCGGAAAGCTCCTTAGTGCGGGATTCGGAACTGGTATTGCTCACGCGGGCAGGACCCGAGATCGGCGTTGCGTCGACCAAGGCCTTTACGACGCAATTAAGCTCGTTGTTACTACTGGTAATCGCGCTGGCACGTCGTCACGGCCTCAGCACAAATCAAGAAGCAGCGCTGGTCGCAGAATTGGAACAGCTGCCAGGTCGTATCAAGAAAGTGCTGGAGTTGAACGATACCATAAAAGACTTAGCCGGACGTTTTGTGAATAAACAGCACTCACTGTTTTTGGGAAGGGGTATACAGTTCCCGATCGCGCTCGAAGGTGCCCTCAAGCTAAAGGAACTCTCCTATATCCATGCCGAGGCCTACGCTGCCGGTGAACTCAAGCATGGCCCTCTTGCATTGGTTGATGCCGACATGCCAGTAGTAGCAGTGGCGCCCAACGACGAGTTATTGGAAAAGCTGAAATCCAACTTACAAGAAGTTCGCGCGCGTGGTGGTGAATTGCTGGTTTTCTCTGAAGCCGCGACTGGTGTTAGTTCAGATGAAGGAACGACAATTGTTCATCTGCCCGCCACGGGAGAGTTCACCGCGCCGATCCTCTATGTCGTACCCCTACAATTGCTCGCCTACCACGTGGCGATTGTAAAGGGCACCGATGTCGACCAACCACGGAACCTCGCCAAATCAGTTACGGTGGAGTAAGCGAATTAGTTTTTATTGTTGTTAATCGATGGCAAGCAAAGCAGCGTCATTAATCTACAGCGCGCACAGTTCTCCAGCAACTGTTTGATCTTGTCGAAAGCGATTTCCGGAAACTGAGCTTGTAAATCCCGCGCGTAAAATGGCGTATCCTGCGCAGTCCGCTGATTGATGTGCGCCAGCGAATCGAACGTGGTTAGCTCTTTCGCATGCGGTAATTCTGGTAGTCGTGCGGGATCGCTGTCAACGGCAAAATACGGTGCTTTGTCCGGCTAATAGTCGGGCAGAAATTCATCGACAGAGCGTGGTGATAGCAAACTCTGCAGCGCTGGTTTGTCGTGACTGGACATGGCGTCGTATCGCCGGGAACCTAAGCCCTACTCGGGCTGGACCGCAGAATACACCAGCCCTTGCCCTTTTTAATAGAGCTCGTCGTCGACGGCCCTTGAATGCCACGCAGATCGTTGTTATCGCTCTTCCGTCGCTGGTTTAGGGCAACGCGGCGGTAATGCCTCTGGCCACATGAAGTCGCTTGGCAACAATCTCTTCCGATCGATCTGTGATACCTCGCCAACCCTGGCCATCAACTCATAATAAAGTGTCTTGAAAGTGCAAGGGATAGCTCCCGAGCGGTACATGCGTTCCAAGGCGGGTCGCGGGTCGGGTTCTGAAGTAAAGACACAATCTTCGAGCGAGAAGATTTCCAGTCCCATTCTCAGCAACCCAATGACTGACTGCAACACGCATACATCCGTTTCTGCGCCGGCGAGTTGCTTAATAGCTGTTTTCTTGATGGTGTTCCTAATCGCCGGTTCGCGACAGCAGTCGAACGCATGTTTAGAGAGTCGTTGGCCGTGTACCGGGAACACGCGCTCGAGTCTCGCCGGAAGTGCGCCTTTCTCATCGACTGGATGCTCGAATGTCGCCAACACCGGTAGCCCGAGACCTCCTGCCAGCATAAGCCAACTTGTGAACGATCGATAGATTTGATCGGTGCTTCCATGCACCGCTCTATCAGGCTGCTGAAAATAGTTTTTTCAGCAGCCTGATAGATAGCACAGAAATCATGGCCGGGTTTTGTACTGCGGCAGATTATCCGTGATCTCAAACCACGGCGCCTTGGAGTCTGTGAAGATGTGATAGCGTGGACGAATGCCGGGGTCGCCATCAAGTGTGCCCAAAGCCACGTCGATCTTGCGTGTCTCACCCTCGACGATAAATTGCAATGTTGTGCCACAATGGCCACCAAACGTCCGCGTCACCTGGGGTGTGGAAGCATATTCCTTTACCAGCGTTTCGCCCTGCAACCAACGGAATCCCCCTGGCTTCACGGCGGCATAGGTGCCAAACGCAGCCCCATGCGCTTTGCGGCACATGGAACAATGGCAATGTGAGACATCGTCATCCAAACTGTCGACTTGATAACGAACTCGCCCACACAGACATCCACCTTCAAGCACCTTCCCCTCCTTCGTCTAACGTAGATTGTTCGCCGAGTTCTTTCTCCAACTGAATCTCATGCCCTTTAAACCCCAATGATTCATACATCGATCTTGCGATCTTATTTGGTTGCGAGTACGCAAATACGAAGCCACTGCCTTTCTGTCTTCGCGGCCAGCTCAGCGTTCATTATCAGGCTGGCATTTCGTCGTGCGTTGGCAGGTCGTCGAGTACCTCGTACCAAGGGGCCCTATGACTCATCCAGATATGACGGATCGGTCTGACCTTGGGATCTTCGTCCAGCGTGCCCATCCCGAGCACGACAATGTCGGGTTTCGCGGCCATGTAGGCGTAGATATGCGAACCACAGTTCGAACAAAAACAGCGTTTCTTGCCGGCGAAGACTCGTATTCACTTATCTTGTCATTGCCGCTAACGATACGGAAACCATCTCGGGAAGTGACGGCGCCTGAGCCGTAAACGGTGCCGTGAATATTCCTACAGGTATGACAATGACAGTGCTGGAGGCCCCGAATTTCAGCCGCGATTTCGTACTTCACGCCTTGACAATGGCAGCTACCGGTTATCATGGTGTGTTCCACGTTTGCCCAGTCGTTATTTGATAGTAACTTGCGGTATCCAATTACGCGCTCGCCGTTGTAATCGCCCATCGATACTCTCGCCATCAAAGTCAGTGACCGACGACACGAGATCTTCTGGATTCACATGTTCGAACGTGTTGATGTTTACCACCGCGTACGTTTTTCCTTGAATTTTGCTGGTGACAAATGGTACCACGCCACAACCTGCACAGATGTAGAACTCTGCCGTCTTCGTGCCAAAGGCATATTTGTTGACGCGCGACTGATCAGAGGCACGTGCTTTGAGCTATCCCTGAGGGTGGGATGTATAGACGCCGTTGTGCTTGCGACAAAACGTACAACTGCATGCGCGCACTGGGATGTCGTTGCCTGACTCTGGCCACAGAAACGCATACTCGATGTTTCCGCAGTGACATTTCCCCAAAATGTTTCGCATGATGGCAGCTACATCAGGAACGACCGGGTGTTGTAGAGTTTGGCCTAGTTGTCATCGCCATTATCTTCAGGCCTGCCTTTGACGTAGACAAAGATGTCCTTAAGTCCGATCGCGCACAGCGCTACACATATCAGAACCAGAACAATCAAGGCAATAATCGCATAGTTGCCTTGTAATTGTTGGTTGAAGACGTTGATTACCCCGGCGTCGAGAAAGCTCGTAAACTTCGGCCACATCTGCTAAAGGAATATTAACCACAGTATCAGATAGATGATCCCTCGCTTCAGAAGTAAGGGGCCATTTTCTTTGTTTTGGGTGGTTGTCATCGTAGTCGTTTCTTGGTGATTGTCTCTGGACAGCTAAGGCGTTCACCTGTCGGAGGTAACAGTATGTCATCTCTTTGGCTCCAACCCCGACTCCGCCGCCATCCCTGACGAATCTATGCGGTAATTGTTATTATCGCGGTATGGATGTCACCGATATTCTGGATGCACTCAATGCCGAGCAACGTGAAGCCGTAGCCGCCCCACCGGGACCCTTATTGGTATTGGCTGGCGCCGGCAGCGGCAAAACACGCGTGCTCACCCATCGTGTGGCCTGGCTGGTGGGCGTAGAGAATGTCTCTCTACATGCAATCCTGGCCGTGACCTTCACCAATAAGGCAGCGCAGGAAATGCGTAGACGCATCGAGCAGTTGTTGCAATATCCGGCCAAGGGACTGTGGATTGGCACTTTCCATGGATTATCGCATCGTTTACTGCGCGCACATTGGCGCGAGGCAGGCCTTCCGCAGTCATTCCAGATTCTCGATAGCGAAGACCAGTACCGTCTGATCAAACGGGTGCTAAAGAATTTAGAGCTCGATGAGGCCTACTGGCCGCCACGTCGCCTGCAATGGTTTATCAATGCACAAAAGGAGGAAGGCCGACGTCCTCAGCAGTTTGGCAACATCGAAGATCGTCAATTGCGCCAACAGGTGCGGGTATATAGGGCCTACGAAGAAACCTGCCAGAAATCGGGGCTTGTCGATTTTGCCGAGATTCTTTTGCGCGTGATCGAGTTGTTGCGCAAAAGTGAAACCATGCGTGACCACTACCAAGCGCGCTTCCGGCATGTGTTAGTGGATGAGCTGCAGGATACGAATGCCATACAGTACGAGTGGCTCAGGCTTTTCGCTGGCGCTCATAATAATCTCTTTGGCGTCGGCGATGATGATCAATCGATATACGGTTGGCGCGGCGCGCGCGTGGAGAACATGTTGTCATTTGAGCGCGACTTTCCAGGTGCGCGACTGATCCGTATGGAACAGAACTATCGATCAACCGAGACCATTCTGAGCGCCGCCAATGCTGTCATTAACCACAACAAGGGACGGCTCGGAAAAAACCTGTGGACCCAAGGCAAACAAGGAGAGCGTATATCTTTATGCACTGCGTTCAACGAATTCGACGAAGCGCAGTTCGTGATCGATCGCATACGTGAATGGGTAGAAAGAGGTAACCGTCGGGACGAGACGGCCATTCTTTATCGTTCCAATGCACAATCCCGAGTGTTCGAAGAAGTGTTACTGGCTGCCAATGTCCCCTACCGTGTCTATGGCGGCTTGCGATTCTTCGAACGCGCCGAAATCAAAGATGCGCTGGCCTATCTGCGTGTCGTCGCTAGTCGCCACGACGACCCTTCCTTTGAGCGTGTTGTTAATGTTCCGACACGCGGAGTCGGCAACCGATCACTCGAGGCGGTACGCGAGTTTGCTCGCGCTGACGATGTCTCGCTATGGGAAGCAGCAAAACAATTGGTTGCGACGCGCCAGCTACCAGCGCGTAACATCAACGCGATCGCGTCGTTCTTAACACTCATCGACCGACTCGCCGAAGATACAGATGGTTTCGAACTCGGGGAACTGATCGAGCATGTACTACAACACAGCGGCCTGTTGGATCACTATCGCAAGGAAAAGGGTGAACGGGCTGAATCACGGGTGGAGAATCTCGAGGAGCTTGTGTCGGCCGCACGTCATTTCGATTACGAAGATGCCGACGATATGGATCCCCTGTCTGCATTCTTAGCCCACGCCGCCTTAGAGGCTGGCGAAAGCCAGGCCAGCGAGTGGGAAGACTGCGTCCAATTGATGAGCCTGCACTCGGCGAAAGGGTTGGAGTTCCCAATTGTATTCCTGACCGGCCTCGAGGAGGGCCTGTTTCCGCATCAACGTTCGCTCGAAGAAACTGGACGGCTCGAAGAGGAACGTAGGCTTTGCTATGTGGGCATGACCCGCGCAATGCAACGGCTTTACTTGACCTATGCGGAGGTGCGACGGTTGCATGGGTCCGAGCACTACACGAGCCCGTCACGCTTTCTTGGAGAGGTGCCGCCGGAACTGATCGACGAGGTCCGTGCCCAGCCGCAGTTGGGACGTCCGTGGCGAACGGCGGGGTCGGCCCCGGTTGGGTCGCCGGAAGCAGTCGGCATGAAATTGGGCCAGCGGGTTCGACATCAAAAGTTTGGTGAAGGCGTTGTAATGAGCTATGAGGGCCAAGGTGTGCACGCGCGGGTGCAAGTCAATTTTCAGGCAGCGGGTAGCAAATGGTTGGTCTTGGCATATGCGAATCTGCAGCAGATTTAGCCGCCCCAGTACCTTAATTTCCTCACATTCTTTGACTCAAATACCGCCGATAGGCTATATATATTGAGATAAGGTATATCTGTCAGATGGTTATGACAGTCTCGAGTGTACTCGACTGCTTTGGAGGCCCATCGCGTGAAGGCCAATACTGGGGTGATCTCTGCCGCACGGGCGATGCTCGCCATCGTCGCTATGACCTTTTGTGTCGAGCTCCTAATCATGTCGGTACTCATGTATCTCGGTTACATAAGATATTCCATTGGTCTCATGCTAGTCGATGCCGGAGTGCTGTCGGTGCTTATCGCGCCACCGATCTATTGGTTGGTGGCGGCGCCGATTAAGCGTGAATACGACATACGCCAGTATGCCGAGCGCCGTGCGAACGAACTCGGCGAGCAGGCAATCACCGACTCCCTTACCGGCACGCGCAATCGCCGTGGTATTACGATCAGCGTGCTCGAAGCCATGGCGCATGCGGAACGCTACGGGCATCCATTGTCAGTGGCCATGGTCGATGTCGACTACTTTAAGGAAGTGAATGATACCCACGGTCACAAGGCGGGTGATCGTGTATTACAGGGTATCGCTGCCATCCTAACCGAGGCGTTACGTCTACCAGACAAAATCGGTCGCTACGGTGGTGAAGAATTCTTGCTGGTGATGCCCGCAACTGGGCTTGAGGAAACGTCTACGCTTACCGAGCGCATCCGTCAGCAAGTCAGTGAAAGCGAATTCGACATCGGCAACCAAAAGGTGAAGCTGACGATAAGTATCGGTGCTGTACTATTCGAGAAGGGTGAGGACCTAGAGCAGCTCGTATCACGTGCCGATCGTGCGCTCTACCGAGCCAAGAAATTAGGGCGCAATTCGGTAGTTGCTGGTTGAAGCCGCTGGCTTGATCACTCAAGCATTGCTTCTACCACCGCGCTCCATGCCAATCCCAAGTTGGTACGGTTGTAGCCACCACCGCCCATAGCGATAATCCTACCCTGACAGAATTCATCAGCGATAGCGCATAGACGTTTAGCGGCATGACCATGGGCAGCCGGTGTGAACTGCATGTGTGTGATGGGGTCACCCTTGATGCTATCGGCACCGGCCTGTAATAAGATGATTTCCGGTTTGGCGGCACGCACGAATTCCTCGAGTTGTGGCCACACTCGATGGAACGCTTCATCATCGGCTCCCGGCATCATTGGGATGTTCAACTTGGTATCTTTGGCTGCACCCTTGCCGGTTTCATGCGCGAAGCCGGTCCCAGGGTAAAGAAAGCGTCCGTCTTCATGAATATCGGCGAAGATGAGATCGGGATCTTCCTCAAAGGCATAGAACACCCCATCACCATGATGGGCGTCGATATCTACGTAGGCCACCCGCTTCAACCCATATTGGCCACGTAGCGCTTCGATCAACACCCCGGGGTCGTTGAACACACAAAATCCTGCTGCCGAATCCCTACGCGCATGATGTAACCCTGCGATGGGTACGAAAATGCGTGGGCTATCACCTGACATGATGTGAACCAGACTATTCAAGCCGGAACCAACAACGTAGGAAGTCGCTTCGAATACGCCCTTGAAGGCCGGTGTGTCGCCGTAGTCCAAATAGCCGCTACCGGTGATCGACTGTTGTTTTACTCGATCGACATATTCCCGGGTGTGAAATCGAAGGATCTCTTCTTGCGAGCAACTGGCGGGGGTGGCAATGCGAGCACGCTTATCGAGTCCCTGTTTGACGGCTTCGCGCCAGAACGCATCCATGCGATCCGGACCAAATGGATGGCCCTCACCGAAACCGTAGCGGGCAAGATTTTCGCCGATGTATACCTGCATAACCATAGCCGTGATTATATCGACAAATGCTAACGTTTAAACGCGACGAATCTTGATGCTGCCGGTCATGCCGTTAGGGCGTGAGCTCGAAGCTTGTCGCAAAAAGGGGCGATGGCGGGCCAAATAGTCGTCGAGTTGTGGCTCTTGTGTTGCTTTATCGTCGAATTTCTGGCGAGCTTCGATTTCTTGGACCCGGCGTGTGGGCGAGGGCTGCATCCTATTCGTCGCGAGGCTCTTGAATAGGATCGGCCGACTCGGGGTGGACTCTAGCGCACCATGTCTGAATTCGCTCGATCGCGTAACTCTGCGAATAGAAAATGACCGAAGCTTTTATGGGATCGTCTTCGTCTAGTTTGGATGCGCCATCGCGGCGATTCCTACGGTAAGCACCATGGCAAGAATGCGGTAGCGCATCGATAGTGATTCCAATGACGTTATAAGCTTCGCTAACGGTATAGTGGCATTAATAACCCGTGTTGTGGGTTGCCGCTCTCAAGGCTGGATCAGGGCATAATAAGGGTACCCGGGCGGACGCGCGCGGGACTGACACTGCCGAGTTTATTCTATGAACGATAAGACTACGCCAAGAAACAAGCTACTGATTCTGGTCGATGGTTCGTCCTATCTGTACCGTGCCTACCATGCCATGCCACAGTTCACGAATTCGCGTGGCGATCCTACCGGCGCGGTGTATGGCACCACTAACATGTTGCGCAGACTGTTTGTCGACTATGACTCTGCCTATGTGGCGGTGGTATTCGATGCCAAGGGCAAGACCTTTCGCGACGAATTATTTCCGGAGTACAAGGCCAATCGACCGCCCATGCCCGACGAGCTCAGGGCACAGGTCAAGCCTATTTTCGACATTGTTCGTGCTATGGGGTTACCACTATTTATAGTAGAAGGCGTCGAGGCCGATGATGTTATTGGCACCTTGGCGGCACAGGCGACCGATGCTGGACTCGATACCTTAATCTCCACTGGCGACAAGGATATGGCGCAGTTGGTCAACGAGCATGTGACCCTAATCAATACGATGAACGATGCTCAATTAGATAGTGCGGGCGTAAAGCAGAAGTTCGGCGTACCCCCCGAACGCATCATCGATTATCTCGCCCTTATCGGCGATACGGTGGATAACGTCCCCGGCGTTCCCAAGGTTGGTCCCAAGACTGCCGCCAAGTGGCTAGAAGAATATGGCTCGCTCGATGAGATTATCGCTAATGCTGATGCTGTCGGTGGCAAAATTGGAGAGAATCTGCGGGCATCGCTCGAGCAACTTCCACTGTCTCGAAGGCTTACTACCATCAAGTGTGATGTGGCGCTCGATCACAAACCGACCGACCTTAAGCGGCAACCTCAAGGTGAAACAGAACTAAGAAAGATCTTCGCCGAGTTAGAGTTCAAGGATTGGTTGGCGGAACTAGGCGGCGCAGAACAGCCACAGACCGCCACCAAGGCGGTTGGCCAATATGACACGGTATTAGATGAAGGTAGTCTAGACGCGTGGATCAAACGACTAAAGGCGAGCAAGCTATTTGCTATCGACACTGAGACTACGAGTCTCGATGCCATGACCGCCGAACTTGTAGGCATCTCTTTCACCGACACGGTGGGTAGCGGTGCCTATGTACCACTTGGTCACGTTTATCCCGGCGCCCCCCAGCAACTAGATCGCACGCTTGTGTTAAACAAACTGAAACCACTTCTCGAGGATCCTCGCCAGATTAAGGTTGGCCAGAATCCCAAGTACGACATGATCATATTTGCCCACTACGGTATCGACCTTGCAGGCGTTGATTACGACACCATGCTCGAGTCGTATGTGCTTAACAGCACTGCCTCGCGCCACGATATGGATAGTCTCGCCTTGAAATACCTTGGCTACAAAACGCTCAAATATGAGGATGTTGCTGGCAAGGGTAAAGGTCAAATCAATTTCCGCGAGGTCGGTATCGAGCAGGCCACGCCCTACGCGGCCGAAGATGCCGATGTAACGTTACGACTACATGAATCGCTGTGGCCGAAGCTGCAGCAGATATCGTCGCTTGAAAAACTTTTCCAAGAGATTGAGATGCCACTGATATCGGTTTTAGCGACTATGCAGCGCGTCGGCGTAAAGATCGATGCCGACATGTTGCGGCGTCAAGGCGGTGAGCTCGGGCAGCGTATGTTAGAGCTCGAACAGGAAGCCCACGATGTCGCTGGACAGCCCTTTAATTTGGATTCGCCAAAACAGATCCAGGAAATCCTATACCAAAAGCTCGGTTTACCTGTGCTAAAAAAGACCCCCAAGGGTCAACCATCGACGGCCGAAGATGTGCTGCAAGAGTTGGCTGAAGACTACCCCCTGCCCAGACTTATTCTCGAACATCGCAGCATAAGCAAGCTGAGATCCACTTACACGGACAAGTTGCCGGAGATGATCAATGCCGATACCGGCCGGGTTCACACTAGCTATCATCAGGCGGTGGCCGCGACCGGTCGTCTATCCTCTAGCGACCCTAACTTGCAAAACATTCCTGTGCGCACGGCTGAAGGGCGGCGCATCCGCCAGGCATTTATCTGTGATAAGGGCTTTACCGTGCTATCGGCTGATTATTCTCAGATCGAGCTACGCATTGTGGCGCACCTCTCCGGCGATGCCGGTTTGCAACAGGCCTTCGCCCAAGGCACCGATGTGCATCGTGCCACTGCCGCCGAGGTTTTCAACGTTGAGCTCGATTCTGTTACCGATGAGCAGCGACGTAATGCCAAGGCGATTAACTTCGGTCTGATCTACGGTATGTCCGCGTTCGGATTGGGACGTCAACTAAAGATCGATCGCACGACCGCGCAGGAGTACGTCAATCTTTACTTCACGCGTTACCCGGGCGTCAAAGACTTTATGGACCGAACACGGGCGCAAGCGCGTGAACAGGGTTTCGTCGAAACGGTATTCGGTCGACGGCTCTACGCACAAGACATCAATGCCAGTAACCACGCGCGCCGACAATATGCGGAGCGCGCTGCCATTAATGCGCCCATGCAGGGTACGGCCGCCGACTTGATCAAATTGGCAATGCTCGCGGTGCATGATTGGATCAACAGTAGCGCCGTCAATGTTAAAATGATCATGCAAGTCCACGACGAGCTCGTGTTCGAGGTGGCGGAAGCGGACGTTGATACCGCGACGGACAACATCCGTCGTTACATGAGTGGGGTCGCAAAGCTATCGGTGCCGCTGGTGGTCGATATCGGGGTGGGCCGCAACTGGAGCCAGGCGCATTGATTATATTATAATAATTAGTGGTTTATAGAGAAAACTGAACTTTCTACTTCTACCCGGGTCTATTAAACAGGCGACCTGCGGGTCGTCTACCCGCTCCTCCTCCCTGAGCGGGTAACTCCTGGAATGTCTCCTTAGATTGTTTCCAGGAATCGTTACGCCCCGGGTTTTCTCCCCTTGTCTCCGGGGCGGTTTTTTTGGCCCCCTTTCAAACCGAGCCAATCTACCATCAAGGTTTGCACCTGCTCGACGCCCTGGCGTTTAGTTGACGAGAACAATTGTACCGACACATGTGGACCGAATTCTTGCAACGCTGCTTCAATCTCTTGCAACGCCGCCGCCGCGCGTCCACGTGAAAACTTATCGCATTTGGTTAGTAGTACGTGCACAGGCAGCGCCGTTTGTTGGCACCATTGTAGGAATTGTGAATCATCCGCGCGCAAGGGACGGCGCACATCCATAACGAACACGAGACCACACAATGACCGGCGCTCCTCTAAGTAGCGATTGAGTAGACGCTGCCATCGCCGTTTAACCGTATCCGGAACGCGTGCATAACCGAACCCAGGCAGATCTACGATGCGACGTTGGTCATCCAACACAAACGTGTTTATTTCTTGGGTTCGCCCTGGGGTCTTACTCGTGCGTGCAAGCCCCTTGTGCCCGGTGATGGTATTGATGGCGCTCGATTTACCGGCATTGGAACGTCCAGCGAATGCGACCTCTGAACCTTGATCCGAGGGTAGCTGCGACATCGACGCTGCACCCTTGCCGAAACGCACATTGACGAGCGGATTCTTCACTGGCTTACAACTGGAAATTGACCGGGGCTGGGCTGTTGGTATATAACGTCGTCGCTAAGGATTTATACGCCCGCGGTTGATACCAGACTTTCGATCGTCGGCAGGCGTCTTGGTTTCCTAATTCCGTATATGATAGATGGGTGGTATTTTACCGCGTATCGGGGTAATGGCCCGGGCGCCTGGGGAGAAAAACATGGCGAAGAGATCGTTAACCCTGGCGGTGGTTTTTTGGCTACTAACAGGGGTGGGGGGCGTGTACGCGGCGGGTGATATTGAGGCCGGAAAGGCCAAATCGGCGGCCTGCCTGGCCTGTCACGGCGCTGATGGTAACAGTATCAATCCCGAGTGGCCCAGTCTCGCGGGCCAAATGCAAGAGTACCTCGTCAAGCAACTCCAGGATTTCAAATCGGGCGCCCGCAAGAATGCAATCATGGCGGGTATGGTGGCGCCACTGTCGCAGCAGGATATGGAGGACTTGGCGGTGTATTTCGCCAGCCAGGCCCTCAAAGTAAGTGCCTCGGCTGATAGGGAGAAGGCGCAGGAAGGTCAGCGACTGTACCGCGGCGGTAATGCAAAGACGCTGGTTTCGGCCTGCATGAGTTGCCATGGACCCTCAGGACGGGGGATTCCGCCACGTTTCCCGAGAGTATCTGGTCAGCACGCGGTATACAGCGAAAGCCAGCTACTGGCGTTTAAGGCAGGCAAGCGCAGCAACGACAACGAGATCATGACCCGGATCGCCTTTCGCATGTCAGAGAGCGAGATCAAGGCGGTGGCGCATTACATGTCAGGCCTGAAATGACGCTGGATTCGCGGGCCTTGGCCCGCGACGCCTAGAACCGCTCATCCCCTAGAAGTTGTCCCCAGGGTGCCGCTTGTCGGCTGCCCCTGCTCGTCGTGCTGTCCCTCAACGTCTATATTTTGACCCTCGGTTGACGTCCCGTCCTCGATGATTAGTTAATATCTTTCAAATACTTATGATGTTTTTGCAATCATGGCACGGGAATTGCCTTTACCTTGGGTGAGACAAGTAAAGCAGCGTCACATTAGCGACGCGTTTCGGAAGAGGAAATATCAATGCTTAGTCACATCGTCAATTTGGTAAGTGGATACGAAACAGACAACGGTAACCGGCCGAATCTGGTGTACATGAATGAGACCCATTACACCTATCTGCGCCAGGAGTTGCCAGGGGTGCGCGACCACAACGATGTTGTCGCCATACTTGGCATCGATATTGCCTTGAGCGAAGTGGCCGTCCGTCCGCATGTTGCCACCGTGCGGTATACAGAAGAAAACATTCTGGTCAGCTGAGACGAATTCTATTGTTAGATTAGCGTGTGGGGCGCACGCAAGGGCCGGGTAAGATCCCGGCCCGTTTTTTATTTGGCGTTTGCGAATACCTTAGCGGCAGCCGCGGTTGTCGCTGCCAGGGTCTCGTCGGTGTGGGCGGCAGACAAAAATCCCGCTTCAAACGCCGATGGGGCCAGATACACGCCTTCCGCCAGCATGCCGTGGAAAAAGCGCTTAAAACGCTCCGCATCGCAGGCCATCACCTCATCGAATCGCGTGATCAGTGGCTTGTCGGTGAAAAAGACACCAAACATGCCGCCCACTGAGTGTGTCGTGAAAGCAACTCCAGCCTTATTCGCAGCCGCCCGCAGCCCGTCCGTCAGCGCTGTTGTTTTGGCGCCTAGTTGCTCGTAGAAGCCGGGGGCACAGACCTCCTTAAGGGTGGCCACGCCGGCGGCCATAGCGATGGGGTTGCCGGACAGCGTGCCTGCCTGATACACCGGACCGTCGGGGGCGATATGATCCATGATCTCGGCGCGCCCACCAAAGGCCCCGACCGGCATGCCACCACCCATGACTTTGCCAAGCGTGGTCAGGTCAGGGGTCACGCCGAACAAGCTCTGGGCCCCGTTTAGGGCTACCCGGAAACCGGTCATGACTTCATCGAAGATCAATAGGCTACCGCTTTCGTCGCAGAGCTGACGCAGCGCTTGTAAGAAGCCATCCACCGGCGGTACGCAGTTCATATTGCCCGCTACTGGTTCCACGATGATGCAGGCGATCTTGTCACCGATGTCCCTAAACACACGCTGTGCCTGATCGGGATTGTTGTACTCCAGAACTACCGTGTGGCTGACGAAATCGGCGGGTACGCCCGGCGAAGTCGGCACTCCTAGGGTTAGGGCGCCGGAGCCGGCCTTTACTAGCAGTGAGTCGGAGTGGCCATGGTAGCAACCCTCGAATTTAACGATGGTGTCGCGACCGGTGACACCGCGTGCCAGTCGTATGGCGCTCATGGTGGCCTCGGTGCCAGAATTCACCATCCGCACTTTCTCGATCGATGGCACGAGAGCGCAGATCAGATCGGCCAGTTCGACTTCGAGCCGAGTCGGTGCCCCGAAACCTAGCCCGCGCTCGGCGTATTTCTTGACTGCCTCGATCACGTTTGGATGGGCGTGCCCCAAGATCATTGGCCCCCACGAGCAGACGTAGTCGATGTACTTCTTTCCATCTTCATCCCAAAGATAAGGGCCCTGCCCACGACTGAAAAACACCGGTTCACCACCCACCGCCCTAAACGCGCGCACCGGAGAGTTCACACCGCCGGGGATATGTTGGCAGGCCTTCTTAAATAATGAGCTCGAAGTATTGGTCATCGTTTCTTTCTGTGAGCATGAGGGACTACGGTCGACTGAAAAGCAGGGCATAGCGATAGGCCGCCTGACGAATATCGGCCTGCTTGAACACGCCTTGTATAACGGCCAGGCTATCGGCGCCAGCGTTGATTAAGGTGGCACCATTTTCGGGTGTGATACCGCCGATCGCAACCACAGGTATATTGAGCTGCTGTTTGGCAGTTCGTAGCAGTTCAGGCAGTGCTCGTACCGCCTTGGGTTTGGTCGTCGAGCGATAGAAGCTGCCAAACGCGACATAGTTGGCCCCCTCGGCCTCCGCCGCCAGGGCCAGCTCGAGCTGGTTGTAGCACGATATGCCGATAATCGCCTGCGACCCTAGGCGTCTTCGGGTCTTGGTCAATGACGGGTCGGTATGGCCCAGGTGGACGCCGGCGGCGCCGACATCCGCCGCGAGCTCGGGATCATCGTTGATGATCAGTGGCACGCGGTGGTTTTCGCAGAGACGGGCGAGCGCGGTTGCTTGGCGCAGGCGCGATTCGCGATCTCCCACCTTGTCGCGGTATTGAATGACGTGGGCACCGCCAGCGATGGCCAGCGCCACGCTATCGATCAAATGCGCGGCATCGATCAAGTTGGTGTCTGCAATGACGTACAAACCGGCCAGTGTGGGGTTAGTCGTCATGGAAGCGGCTATTTTCGCGAGCCCAATAGAGGCGATCGGGCAGAAATTGGCCCATGCCAGGGCGGTAACCCTGCTTGAGGCTCTGCCAAGTGTAGTCAAGCGCCTTGGCGACCGCGCTGACGGTATCCAATCCATGCGCGAGACCGGCAGCGCAGGCGGCGGCGACCGTACAGCCGGACCCGTGGTAGTTGTGGTCCAGTCGCTCACACTCGAAGGTTTCGAGCAGTCGCATGTGGCCATACAGGCGGTTAATCACGTTTGATGTGACATCGTGGGTGCCTGTAATGAGGACATATTCGCAGCCCAGCGACATCAACGCCTGTGCGCACGCAGCCGGTGTATCGGCGTCGGGGGCGAGGTTTCGGGCCTCCAGGGTGTTCGGGGTCGCCAGGGTTGCGCGTGGGAGTAAGACTGTACGCATTGCATCGTCTAGCGAATCCTCCGCCAGGGCATTACCGCTCCCGGCGGCCTGCACCGGATCCACCACCAGCGGGATGCGCGGATAGTCATCGAGGATGCTAGCGACCGCACTCAAGGTGGTTTTGTTGCCAAGCATGCCGGTTTTGGCGGCGGCTACCGGCATGTCTTCCAATACCGCACGTGCCTGTGCGATGACGAGTTCGGTTTCTACCGACGCGAATTGCTTAACGCCCACTGTGTCTTGAGCGGTGACCGCGGTAATCACCGGCGCCGCATGACAACCCATGCTGACGATGGCCTCGATATCAGCTTGCACGCCAGCCCCACCAGTGGGGTCACTGCCGGCAAACACCAGGACGACGGGCGGGTGGTGGGTGCTCACTAGTCTCTGAGGGCGCCCAGTACGCAGTCTTTGAGCGCTTCGATTAGGAGAGGGTTATCGTTCAAGGCAGGCACGACACGATAATGCGCGACCCCTTGTTGTTTGGCTAGCTCCGCGTACCGAATGCCGAGTTCGTACAAGGTTTCAACATGGTCCGATACAAACGCAATGGGATATACGAGTATCTGTTCGGTACCGGCCTGCGCCTTCGCCTTTATGACGTCTTCGGTATAAGGCTTTAGCCACGCCAGTGGCCCGACACGGCTCTGAAAACATAGGCTGGTATTGGGCCAATCGAGCGTATCTGCTATGGCCTCATAGGTAGCCACAATATGCTCGGCATAGGGATCGCCACCGTCAACGATTTTCTGTGGTAACCCGTGTGCCGAGAACAACAGTTCGATGTTAGACGGATTCGGATCGGGCAGTTTTTTGGCCTCATTCTGAATCGCTTCGACAATTGCTCGCTGGTAGGTGTCCGACTCATACCAGTGTTCGATGTAAACAGTTTCCGGCCGGTAGAGTTGTGTCGTGCACTGGCGCATGAACTCATTGTAGGAGCTACCACTCGTGGTCGAGGAATACTGAGGGTACAGCGGCAACAACACCAACTGGGCATAAGACTTTTGTTTCAGTTCGGCGACCACTTCTTCCGTAAGTGGGTGCCAGTAGCGCATGCACACATAAACGTCATATGCGCCTTCTTCCGCCAATGCCAATTGCAAGGCGATGGCCTGGGCGCGCGTGTTTTCTAGCAGGGGCGATTCGCCGCCGATCGCCGCGTAGCCCTTACGCGCCTCCGGGGCACGACGCCTAGAAAGCATGTAGGCGCACAGTTTTTGGGTGACGAAACCTAACGGGAACTTGAAGATATCGGGATCGGCAAACAGATTAAAAAGAAACGGTTGCACCGAATCCAAGGAATCAGGCCCCCCGAGATTAAATAGGACGATAGCAGTTCGTTCGCTCATTCAGTCACGAGCATTAGTGATGACAACACTAGCTCTAGAGATTCTACCTTCCGCACAGACCTATTTCACGGATGTAGTGAAAAATGCGACAATCTTTGGCAAGCAAGACCCAGGTACAGAATTTTGATGGAAAGCAATGTATCACCGATGTTATGAAGACTTATATGTGTGTTGTGTGCGGCTTCGTCTATGACGAAGAGCAAGGCCTCCCCGATCAGAACATCGCGCCCGGCACGCGGTGGGAGGATATTCCCGACACCTGGACCTGCCCGGACTGTGGCGCCAGCAAGGAGGAATTTGAGCTCATAGAGATTTGAGCCGCAGTATCCCCGTAGTCAGAAGCGTCCCATCAGATCGATCCCTATCACATGCGTTCGGCTCGAGTACTCCCCCTCGAATACACCGATATTACCTAGGGGGGCGAGATCGTCCTGTTTGCTTTCACTAACATCTCGCCGATGTCCGCGTATGAATTGGTAAGCAAATGCTAGACGCATGCCATTCTTAAACATGTAACTTCCTCCCAATCCGAGCCGCGTTTTTTTATGCGGTGTAGCAATCGGTGAAACGTCAAGCTCTGCGGTTGGGCTTGGATCATAACCTAATCCCGCGTGTAACGTCAGGCGCGGACTATAACGCCACTTTAATCCCCACCTAACCAGACAGCGTGTCATCACTGTCGAAGGTGTTGCGACCAGCATTAGCAATGGTGCCATTGGACTGGATGATCGTAAGCTCATCGACATAAGACCAGCCGATCCAGTCTAAGTCGAACTCCCACCACAGATTCGGCCGCAGTGGCACCGCAATCCCGGCCTGCAATCGATCAGGCAAGCGAAAATCCACTTTCGCATCGCCGGCCACCAAGGTGGCGGCGGCCGGATGGATATCCTTCAACGATCCTTCGACTTTCGTATTTGTTCGCGTCGTGTAGGCAGCCGCAATGATGAACTTGTCACTTTTGTATCGCACACCGAGCTGTACACCGACTGTCGTACCAGTACTTTCGGCGGTGGACGGTTCGAAGAAGGCCGATCGTTTGGTGCGACGTTGGTGTTCGCCCGCAAGTTCAGGCATGGGGCGAGACGATAGCCTCGGCCATCGCCGGCGCGATTTTCGCTTACCGCACCCATCCCAACCTCGAACCACCTGATTCCCGCTCGGAGCCAGCTCCTGGCGAGAACGTCTTATAGCCTGTGTTAGCCTAGTTGTTCGCGCTTTTTGTTAGGTCCTGACAATCCATACCGCGCCAATTTGTAGTGCAGCGTATTCGGCCGTAGCCCGAGCAGTCGCGCCGTTTTCGACTTATTACCATCACAGCGTTCGAGAGTTTGCGCGAGCAGACGTGCCTCGAACTCAGATACGTGCTCATCCAAGGATTTGTTTGTGACCTCGTAATCGAGATCTGCCGCCTCGGGGGGCCGTTCTTGCTTCGATTGCAGTCGTCGGAAGACCGAGGCCTTCAACGCGCTTACGCTAGCCGGAAACTCCTCGGCCATGAGTTCGTCGACTTCGGTTTGGCGTAAATAATTTTCACTACCTGTTTGTAGATTGAATTGCAGCGTGTAGTAGTGAACCAGCGGTTGTATGTCAGCCTTTCGTTCACGCATGTTTGGTATGTCGAGAAGCAACGGGACACACTTTTGATTGATAGCCCGCACTCGATCCGCGATGTCCCTGGCATCACCGCTGCATGCGGCAATCACACGCGTTTCACCTTCCTGCGTTATCGTTACAAGTAACTCGCTGCGGGCAACGCCAGACGCCGCAGAAAGATCATCGATCATTAGCGTCCCGTTTTCGCAATCATCGAGCCGCAAAGCGAAATCGTCGCCGTGGTTGGCCGTCTGTTCCAACTCGGAGACGCTCAATATCTTGAGCCTACCTCGTTGGTGGCTGGCCTCGTACATGTAGCTTGCAAGCGCAACCGCCTGTTGAATATCGGTGGTTGAAATGAGAATGGGTTCCATGAGGCCGGCAAGCCGGCGCGCCTCGGCCAGGGCATGTGAAAACGCCTGACTACGGGCGATCAACGGACAATTCGGGTCGTGAACAGCGAAAACCGTCTTACGTAACTCAGCCATTGCATAGACCGTTCGTACTAAGGCCTCTTCCGTGATTTCCCTTGGCATTAGCTGAATCAGTGAACCGAGCAACTCCTTCTTGTGCTTGAAAGCAAACTCGCTCGCCCCCGACCCGTATAGCAGGATCGCTGCACGACCACGGTTTTCGGTGGCTAGTTTCAAAAGCTTGTTCTCTGCGGCCGATGTGCCGGGCTCAACCTGCGCGACCAAGACGTCGGGTAGGCTTTTGCGTCTGAAACCAATTGAATCCGGTCCCACGAAATGGGCTGTTTGTGGAAAGTGTTGGCGCAAGCGGCGCCCCATCGGTTTGTCGCGGGCGAGCAGAGTGACGGTAGCCGCGAGCACCTTGGCCGAGGTTTCCGCTCGTCTACGTCCCAAGCTATCTGCCCGTTGTTCCTTGAGTAGACGCATGTTTTCGCGGCGCAGCGTTTCGACGTCACGTTGCAAGGGCGCAAGCCTGCTTTCGGTTTTCTCGGCCTGACGTTGCATTATGCGCATTTGCTTATTCGCCTGTGCCAGTTGCGCGCGCATGGTCAAGAGTTTGTCCAGAAACAGGTCTGCCATCTTGTCGAACAGTTCCTCGACAAGCCGGAAGTCGAGCGGTGTGTAGACATGCTCACTGAACGAATCGCCGAGCAAAAGCCAGCCTGATGCATTTCGACTATGCGGATAGAACGGAACAACCGCCGCGACACCGTAACGCTTCATCACCATATAGGTCTCAGGATAAACGTCCTTAATTTCGTTTGTGACGATGATACTTTCTGCTTCGAGTAGTGCTTCTTGCGGAATCTGGATCATGCGGTCTTGCGTACCGGCCGCCGCCACTACTGTTGCTTTGCTGTCTACGAGCGCGACCGGACATCCTAAAGTACGGGCTAGCTGGCTGACCGCTTCGTTGACGGAAGGAAGGTTGGCAACCTCGGCGATCATATTCCGGATGTGGCGATAGAATGCGGTCTTACGTCGTCTGACCTTTGACCAGGGAATATAAAATTGAATATCGAAAAGCCGATGCTGGTGTATAGCATATGCCGTTACAGCGAGAAAAAATGTTACAGCCACGGGTAACAATACTTTGGTATATATCGGGATCATGGTGCTGTCGGTAGCGTTGATATACCTCACCCCGAAATGTCCCAGGATGACTACAGCCAGCACTACAAAAAGGAACGGCAGCAAGCCGATTAGCATGAATTTGTTTCTTAGTCTCCAAGATGCAGTCTCTTGTTTCATGCTCCCATAGGCCAGAACAAATGGAACGGCAACAAAATAACCCACCGCGTAGATTTCAAATAAGAAATAGTATGGCCCCGGCATTTCGGTGATTGTGTGTTCGAGGGGCTCGAACCCGGCGACGAGCGCTGTCGTGAAACAGAGCATTAACCCAAGTAATATCGCAGGCGCGTAAAGAAGGATCCGAAACAGGAGTCGAATGTCTCGGTTGCCGAAGCCCAAAGCGAGGGCCAGCGCCAAGTGCAGCAGCAGCGCGATTGCCGCAATGCTTGCGCCGTAGTAGATAAAACCATAGATCCCGGAGGCAGACCCGTGCTTGGCTATCGCGTTAAGGCCAGAACCTTCTGCCAAATTTTGTAGTGAGAGGGCGAAAAGCAAAGACAAATAAAGGCGGGTCTCAAGCGTTCGGATCTGCGAAAGTCTTGCGTAGACAAATAGGATGCCTTTAGCAATAAGTGCTACGAGGGCAGGAATGGTGACGGCGGCTAGTCCCATGGCTCAGCTAAGACACCCGAGCACTGTAGGGAAGACAATGGCCACCCCAGCCGCCTGCGGCAAAAGGTGGCCAATAGGCTAGTGTTAACGAAGCATTTGTGTGAAGGTCACGCAGCATCCCAGATGAGGCCCGCTTGACTCGCGCAGATCCTACTGCCAGTTCCGGACATATAAATCTTTGTGCCGGACTGCACCCGTCCCTGTTGACGCACCATGTGCAGTGTGTAAGGAATAGTGGCTAATATGGTGTTTGCCATCGTCTCCACCGTGTTCGGTATTCTCTCCTCCGCGACCGGGCTAATTGCCCTATGAATCTTCAGGGCCTTGCGCCCAACCTGATGGGAAGGTACAGGGGGATGTCCTCCGATGTCCAGCCGAGCTTTCCGGTAAACCGCAAAAACATATCGCGGACTAGTTTGGCCGTCTCGGCAACAATGGCCGTCATGCCTGTCTCCAGCGCCGTTTTTAGGTCATCACAGACGCATAGGCGATAGTGCTCGCCCTTAGATTCCACCATGATTCCCCGGAAAACCGCTGTCGGGATCGATCTTGGGCCCCATAATGAGGGCGGCGCCCGCATCCCCTAGCGTTAGGCCAGCCGCTACGTTCATGAAGGCATCTCTATCGTGCGAGTTCAGTAGCACTTTGTACGCGTTAATCGTATTTCGGAATCCTTGCTCCCCAGTCACGATCAGCCCTCGTCGCGCTTGACCGGTCGCGATCAAGGAATCCATCAGATGAATCGCATTCATGAACCCTAGACGGCCTTGGTCACATCAAAAGCGATTGCATTGTTTGCACCCGTTCTTTCCTGAACCACGTGAGCGGTAGCAGGCTCTATGTAATTAATCCTTGGCTACCCCCTGCATAGATGATTACATCGATCTCTTTTGGCAGTAGCTGGGCGTCCTCGAGGGCGTCGTGAGCGGCGGCAACAGAGATCGGAGGGATTACCACTTCTCGGGCGACACCCGCCTCTCCTTGAGCCCCATTACCCTGTCAAGCCAATCCGTTGGAACGCCAAATCGGTTCTCACTGTCTACGTACTCCATGATTTCGCGTGATTTTACAAGTCTGTTGAGGGCGATAGACACCTGCGCCCAGAACATGCGGATGTCCTTGTGTGAACATGCTTGGTCCTCGTGGTTCAGGTCTAATTGCAAAATGAGGCACCAAACCAACGGTGTTGCGAAGCGATACCGCGATGGTCCGAAATGCCTGGGGTGTGGCCGAATCGGCGTTGGGTGATCGCTCTCCGTGCGTCGATAACGTCACCGCGCGGACGATAGCGCCAACAACTAAGATATGTCATTCAAATTTTTGATCAAATTTTTTAGTCGGCGGTTCTTTTAATTCGAAATCAATGATTTGTGTCATTAAAGGGAAGGTTTTTGAGCGTACCTATAGCTTCGGATCGCGCTTATTTCGTCTCGATTACACCAGCCGAAACTCCTTGGCGGTGGGGCCTTCTAATCTAAAGTTGGTAGAATTCGCCGATCGCGCCCGTTAGTGGCGGTAAACACCGGGTCTGAGGTGGTGCGGAGGACGCTATGAACCTTTTACTCTGGATTGCTATTGGTTTCGTGGGTGCGTGGCTATTGGCCTATCTGGCGGCACCGCTCTATCTATGGACTACCGCGGTGGCACTGATGCTGGCGGCATATGGCTTCCTGCACGGCGTTTCTGTGGGCTACGGCGTTGTCGCTGTGCTATTGGCGCTCTTGGCCATCGCCCTCAATGTGCCCTTGGTTCGCCGTAAATTGGTCAGTGACCGCTTGCTAGAGACGTTTCGCGAAATAATGCCGACCATGTCGGTGACTGAACGTGAGGCCATGGCCGCGGGAACCGTGTGGTGGGATGCGGACCTCTTTAGTGGCCGGCCATCTTGGAAGAAGCTACTGGCGGTACCCGCTCCCAAGCTTTCTGATGAAGAACAAGCGTTTATCGACGGGCCGGCGGAAGAGCTATGCCATCTCACCGACGATTGGCAGATCACCCATGAGTTGCAAGATCTACCCCCTGAGGTGTGGCGTTTTATTCGCGAACAAGGGTTCCTCGGCATGATCATCCCGAAACAATACGGCGGCCTTGGATTCTCAGCCCTGGCCCACTCGGCCGTAGTGGTAAAGCTCGCCAGCCGCAGTGTCGCGGTGGCCACTACGGTCATGGTGCCCAACTCACTGGGCCCGGCGGAGCTGCTGTTGCACTACGGTACCGAGGAGCAAAAAGACCACTATCTACCGCGTCTGGCGCGCGGGCAGGAGATCCCTTGTTTCGCCTTAACCAGCCCCGAGGCCGGCAGCGACGCCGGCGCCATGCCCGATAAGGGCGTTGTCTGCAAAAGTGATTTTGGCGGCAGCGCTGACGTGCTTGGGATCCGCTTGAACTGGCAAAAGCGTTACATCACCCTGGGACCGGTGGCTACCGTGCTGGGCCTCGCCTTTAGGCTCTACGATCCGGAACATTTGCTGGGCGACCAAGAGGATCTCGGCATTACGGCGGCGCTAATCCCAACCGATACCCCTGGCATCACCATCGGTAGACGCCACGATCCCCTAGGGATTCCGTTCCAAAACGGTCCCAATAGTGGACAGGACGTGTTCATCCCCGTGGATTGGGTAATTGGCGGGGCTGCCGGCGTCGGACAGGGTTGGCGTATGTTGGTGGAGCGGCTGGCAGCTGGGCGTGCTATTTCGTTGCCGGCCATGGGCGCCAGCGCGGGCAAGGTCGCCAGTCGTGTCACCGGTGCCTACGCGCGTGTACGGCGACAATTCCGGTTGCCGATTGGTCGGTTTGAGGGAGTCGAGGAAGCATTAGCCCGCATCGGTGCCACGACTTACATGATGGACGCGGCCCGCACGCTGACGGCGCAGGCGATAGATTTGGGTGAGAATCCGTCGGTGATCTCCGCCATTGTCAAATATCATCTCACTGAAGGCATGCGTCGCGTTATCAATGATGCCATGGACGTGCATGGCGGTTCCGGCATATGTCTGGGGCCGGCCAACCTGCTCGGACGTGCCTACCAAGGTCTACCCATCACCATCACCGTCGAAGGCGCCAACATCATGACGCGTTCGCTTATCATTTATGGGCAAGGCGCGATCCGTTGTCACCCGTACGTCTACCGCGAGCTGCAAGCAGTGGCTGATGCAGACCTACGCCGGGCATCCAAGACATTCGACAAGGCCATCTTTGGTCATGCTGGCCATGTCATCAGCAATGCGGTGCGCGCCCTGTCGTTAGGAATGACAGGCGCCCGGGTCGTCCGTGCCCCGGTATCCGGACCCACCCGCCGTTACTATCAACATCTTGTCCGCATCAGTGCTGCCTTTGCGTTCACATCCGACGTTGCCATGTTTGTATTCGGTGGCGCTTTAAAGCGCAAGGAGAAAATCTCCGGTCGCCTGGCAGACGTTTTGAGTTACATGTACCTGGCCAGTGCTGCGCTCAAACGCTTCGAGGACCAGAATAGGCCCCGTAGCGATTTACCGCTCGTCAAATGGGTGTGTGAGGACGCGCTCTATCGCATGCAACAGGCACTCGATGGCGTAATTCGAAACTTTCCCAATCGGCCGATGGCCTGGCTGCTACGTCGTTTCGTGTTTCCCTTCGGACGTCGTTTTAGGGTCCCTAGCGACAGGCTTGGGCACCAAGTGGCGAGCTTACTGCTGGTGCCCTCGGATGCCCGTGACCGGCTCACCAAGGGCATGTATATACCGAAAGATCTCAATGAGCCTATCGGTCGCCTAGAAGATGCGCTGCCAAAGGTAATTGCAGCCGAACCCCTAGAACGCAAGATCCATCGTGTGCTGGACAGTCAGGCATTCGTCACACGTGATTATGATGCGCTAATCGGCGACGCATTACGCCTAGGTGTCCTCAATGATGACGAGGCCAACCGGCTTCGCGCCGCCTTCGAGGCCCGCCATCAAGTAATTCAAGTGGATGACTTTCCGGCGAGCAGTACCCTAGTCTCCGCCATCGAGCGGGCCGATGTGGCTGGGTGCTAGCTGAAAGCACGTGCTTGGGCACGACCACACCTGTCTTGTTCGCGGCCATGTCTTCGGGAAACCGCAGTCGTTGAATTACAATGGGTGCACGCTATGTTAGCGGTTAAGCCAACAGGAGGATTCATTGGTGGCGACCAGTAAAGTCTTGGTAGTCGATGGCGCACGCACGCCGTTCCTTCGGGCCCAGGGCAAACTCGGGCCTTTCAGTGCAGCAGACCTCGCAGTGGCAGCTGGTCGGCCGGTACTTGCGCGCATGCCGTTTGCTCCGTCTGTCATCGACGAAGTTATCGTCGGTTGCGTTATCCCAGCGCCGGATGAAGCGAATATTGCGCGCATCATTTCTCTTCGACTCGGTTGCGGCAAACAGGTGCCGGCGTTTACGGTGCAACGCAATTGTGCCTCTGGTCTGCAAGCGATCGCCTCGGCGAGTGAGCGTATCGCGCTAGGCTACTCTGATATCGTATTGGCTGGCGGTACGGAAGCGATGAGTCGTGCACCCGTGCAGTGGAATGCCGCCATGGTCACCTGGTTGGCTGGAGTTATGCGTGCGCGCACTGGGTTCGCACGCCTCAAGGCAATGGCCGGTATTCGCCCCGCGTATCTGAAACCGGTTTTTGCGTTGTTGTTGGGACTGAGTGATCCATTAGTCAAACTTTCGATGGGGCAAACCGCGGAGGTGTTGACGCATCGATTTTTAATTACCCGCGAACAGCAAGACACCTATGCGCAGCAAAGCCACGAGCACTTAGCGGCGGCATTCGATGACGGTCATATGCAAGGAGAGATAGCAACGCTTTATGACGCCCGTGGCGAACACTATTTTGAAGACACCGGTCTGCGTCGAGATTCGACCCTCGAGAAACTTGCCAAACTCAAGCCAGCATTCGATCGTGATTACGGTTCGGTTACCGCCGGCAATAGCTCGCAGGTTACCGATGGCGCCGCTATGCTTATGCTCGCCAGTGAAACGGCGGTAAATCGGCATAACCTGCCGGTGATGGGTGAAGTCGTGGGACATGCCTGGGCCGGTGTAGACCCGCGGCAGATGGGCCTGGGACCGGTGCACGCAGTGGCCAAGCTGTTGCAAAAACATGGTGTCGCGATGTCAGACCTCGCGCACATGGAACTCAACGAGGCCTTTGCGGCACAGGTGTTGGCGTGTCAGGCCGCGTGGGCGAGTCCCGACTATGCGCGCGACGAATTGGATATGAAGGAGCCCCTAGGCAGCATAGATATGGAACGCCTCAACCCCGAGGGCGGCGCCGTCGCCTGCGGACATCCGGTTGGCGCCAGTGGCGCGCGCTTGGTGTTGCACCTGTTGTATGCCCTTAGGCGAAAAGGGGGGGGAACTGGTGTTGCCACCCTTTGTATCGGCGGTGGCCAGGGCGGTGCCATGCTGTTGCAGGCCTAGTTGGGAGGAACCGGTGAAACACTGGCAATTGGAATTGGTGGACGAGCGCGCAATCGCGACGCTAGATGTAGCCGGAGCATCGGCCAATGTATTGTCGCGTGAGGTCTTGCAAGAGTTCGACGACATCATTACGGAGCTCAAGAATAAACCGTCAACGGGCCTTATCATCCGTTCTGGCAAAAAGAGTGGGTTTATCGCCGGTGCCGATGTGCGTGAATTCCAGCACATCGATGATTCTACCCGTGCGGCCGAACTCGCGCACACTGGCCAGCAAGTATTCAAGCGTTTGGCAGATCTCCCTTTCCCGACGGTTGCCGTGATTCACGGCTACTGTCTCGGCGGCGGTCTAGAGTTGGCGCTTGCCTGTACCTATCGCGTGGCGCGCGACGATGTGGGCACTCGATTAGGCCTGCCGGAGGTGAGGCTTGGAATCAATCCTGGGTTTGGCGGTACCGTGCGTTTGCCGCCGTTAGTCGGTGCCGTAGCCGCGCTAGACTTGATGCTTACGGGCCGCAGTGTGAGCGGCAAGCAAGCACGCAGGCTTGGATTGGTGGATGCGGTTAGTCCACCTCGACACCTTATGAATGCGGCGATCGCGTGCTTATCAAAGCCACGAACTCGGCGAAAGTTACCGTGGTCAAAACGTATGATGGCTGTATGGCCACTCCGAGGGCTGGTCTATGGTCAGGTGTTGCGACAGTTAAGGAAGAAAGCGAATCCTGATCATTATCGGGCGCCGTATCGTATCCTCGAGTTGTGTCGACAAAACGCCACCGAAGAACAAGAGGCAACATCGCTTGGTGAACTGTTGGTGAGTCGTGCCAGCCGGAATCTTGTGCATGTCTTTTTGTTGGGCGAACAGCTAAAGCGCCAAGCACGCAAACACGCACACGACATAAAGCATCTTCACGTTATCGGTGCCGGCGTGATGGGGGGTGACATAGCGGCATGGTCGGCGTTTCGGGGGTTCAGTGTAAGCCTTCAGGATCAGAAACCGGAAATCGTCGCGCGCGCCATGAAGCGTGCACACGAACTTTTCAGAAAGAAGCTAAAGGAATCGCACCTTGTGCAGGAAGCTATGGATCGACTAATGCCCGACATCGCCGGGGACGGTTTGCGGCGCGCGGACCTGGTCATCGAAGCGATTGTTGAAAACAAAGAAATAAAGCAAAAGGTGTTTCGTCAAGTGGAACGGGATACGCCGCCGACAGCAGTGCTGGCGAGCAACACCTCGAGTATCCCGCTTGAGACCATCGCATCTGCTTTAAAGGAACCGTCGCGTTTGGTCGGCATCCACTTTTTCAATCCGGTTGCAAAGATGCAATTGGTGGAAGTCGTGCGTGGGGCGCAAACGTCGGACACGGCATTGAATCGGGCCCGGGCCTACACGGTAGCGATCGATAAATTGCCACTGGTCGTCAAAAGCAGCCCTGGTTTTTTGGTAAATCGCATCCTGATGCCGTATCTCATGGAAGCCATGAAGATGGTGGAAGAAGGGTTGCCCTTGAAGAACATCGATCACGCCGCCGTCGAGTTCGGTATGCCTATGGGGCCGATTGCGCTTGCCGATACAGTGGGTTTGGATATTTGTTTGTCGGTGGCCGAAGAGCTGGCAGAGCCGCTGGGAATCGCGGTCCCGGAAAAGTTACGCGAGATGGTCGAACGTGGCGATCTTGGCAAGAAAAGTGGCAGAGGCTTTTACAAGTACGGTAGCCAGGGGCAGGCCCGCACACGACTCGCATCTAGCAAAACGGGTGAGATACCAATTATGGAACGTTTGGTAATGCGCATTGTGAACGAGGCAATGGCGTGTTTGCGTGAGGGCGTGGTGCAAGATGCGGATGCGGTTGATGCAGGTATGGTCTACGGTACCGGTTTCGCGCCGTTCACGGGTGGCCCCATGCGCTATGTGGAAACCTTAGGAGAATCCGGTGTCAGCCACAGCTTGCACCAGCTATCTGAAGAATACGGGGAACGCTTTATTCCCGACGCGGGTTGGTCACAACCAGATCTGTTGGTGCGAAACGTCGCAAGTTAGCCAGACCGGTTATTTGTCAACGAATAACCTTCAGTTTGCCTTTACCGGGTCGGCCTTCCGGGTACTTATCATTGATAAGGCGCAAGATGCGGGCGGGATAGTTAGGTATAGGCGAGTCCACGGCCAACCCAGCGAAGGAGTCATTCTCGTTGGTATCGATTATTTCTATCCGTAGACCTTCCGCCAATCTGTGTTCATCCCCGGTCAGGGCATGGAAGCTGCGCGCTGTCTGCAGAGACAATTCGTCGGCGGCTTTAAAAGCCGAGTCGGTTTTCCCGGTAGCACGAAATATGTAGGCCCTGTCGTTAAAGTAGACAACCGTAACCCGCGTGTTGCGCGAACCGAACGGTCCATGGACTCGAGCGATAGCAGTATAACCTTCAAGGTCTGTCCCAGTGAGCGTACCTTCCTGCTTAAGCTTCTTCAGGCGCAGCCGCTCGAGCATAAACTCGCGTGGTGAGATGTGCCGATTGAGATCTTCCACCGTGAGAATCATCACCGCATTGTTATCACGACTGATGGCCTCGATCTGATTGGGACGGTTCTGGATGCGCCAATCTGGCGGAAACTCAAGGGCAAAACCAAGCCTTCTGTGGAAGAATTTCTGGTCATAACGTATGCCCTGGCGCACGCTGTCCCCGAATACCATGCCATCGAGTTGAGCCAAGAATTCGTCTCGTCCAACCCGTGCGGTCGTGGCTTGCGATTGTTTCGATTCTGCCACTACTTCCTGCAAGCGTTTGTCGGCACTCGGGTGACTGGCAAACACGCCGTGATAGACGCGTGCCTCACGTCCTTCAATCTTGGCAAGCTCTTTCTCGAATTCTTCTTGGTTCTTAAGGATCCCCAGCACCCCTAATATCGCCTGCGGATCGTAACCGGACCGCGCCAGGTATTCCGCCCCGAGACGGTCGGCCTCGAGCTCGTACTTGCGCCCGTAACCGCTGATAAGTGCCGACCCAAGTATATTGAATAAGTTGGCAGCGTTCTGGTTTGCCAGCTCGGGGATAAAGATCGCACCGATCGTGTAACCGATGCTGGCCGCGGTGGAGGTGGTGTATTGGCGCACCGCGTGTTTGGCCGTCACATGTCCGATCTCGTGGCCGAGGACCGCCGCTAGCTCTGCCTCCGAATTGAGATAGGCCATCAAGGCGCGGGTTATGTAGATATAGCCACCGGGCAGCGCAAAGGCATTGACCTCCGGGGAATCTAAGACAGTGAAACGATACACCAAATTTTGGCGGTGGCTTTGCGCTGCGAGTTTCTTGCCGATCCGGGTCACATAGGCCTGTAACTCGGGATCGTCATAAACGCCGTATTGCTTGCGGATCTTGGGATCAAACTTGCGTCCAGTGGCGATCTCGCGCTCCTCAGACATCAGGCTTGGCTGCTTCTTGCCGCTGACGGGGTTCGTGGTGCAACCATGGATACCGGTTGCTAGCAACAGCACAATTAGGACAGCGGGTCTAAGCATGATGTCTGACTCCAGGCTTCACTGGAAGCATAGCTGCGGCTGCGGGTAGATCCAGTGAAGTAGATCACAACGCAGCTGTGGGGGCGACCTACATTCGGTGTGGGTGTGGCAACAAAAAAAGGTGTCAGATTATGACACCCTTTGGCTACTGGCGTTGCGCCCGGATTACTTCTTGAGGCCGTATTTTTGACGGAATTTCTCTACCCTACCGGCCGTGTCCACGATTTTTTGCTTACCGGTATAGAAAGGGTGACATGATGCGCACACGTCGACCTGCAAATCGCGGCCCAGAGTGGAGCGGGTCGTGAACGAATTGCCGCATGAGCAAGTCACCTTTATCTCCTTGTATTCAGGATGGATATTCGGTTTCATGTTTCTGTCTCTTAACCGGGACTGTCCCTTAACGCTTCATCGACTCGAAGAACTGCGCATTGCTTTTGGTTGCCTTGAGTTTGTCCAGTAGAAATTCCGATGCCTCGAGCTCGTCCATTTGGTGTAGCAGCTTGCGCAGTATCCAAACCTTTTGCAACACGTCCGGTTCGATCAGCAGCTCCTCGCGGCGCGTACCGGATCGATTGATATTGATCGCAGGATAAGTGCGTCTTTCGGCCAGGCGCCGATCCATGTGTATTTCCATGTTGCCGGTGCCCTTGAACTCCTCGTAGATGACATCGTCCATCTTGGAGCCGGTTTCGATCAGTGCCGTTGCCAAAATGGTTAGACTGCCGCCCTCCTCCATGTTGCGGGCGGCGCCGAAAAATCGTTTCGGACCCTTCAATGCATTAGCGTCGACACCACCCGTGAGCACCTTACCCGACGCCGGTGTCACCGTGTTGTAGGCGCGCGCAAGCCGGGTGATCGAATCCAGTAGGATCACGACATCGCGTTTGTGTTCGACTAGTCGCTTGGCCTTCTCAATGACCATCTCCGCTACCTGCACATGGCGCGAGGCAGCTTCGTCGAATGTCGATGAGATCACTTCACCCCGTACCGAGCGCTGCATCTCCGTCACCTCTTCCGGCCGTTCATCGATAAGCAAGACCATAAGTGAAATGTCCGGGTGGTTGGCGGTAATGGCGTGGGCAATGTTCTGAAGCATGACGGTCTTGCCGCTCTTGGGTGATGACACCAGGAGGCCACGCTGGCCCTTACCGATGGGTGCGATCATATCGATCACTCGTGACGTCAAGTTTTCGGCTGACTCATTGTCACGTTCAAGTTTTAGCTGTTCGTCAGGGTGCAGTGGCGTGAGGTTTTCGAATAGAGTCTTATGTTTCGATTCGTCGGGGGATTGTTCGTTGATCCGTTCGACCCGCAACAATGCAAAATAGCGCTCTGACTCCTTGGGCGGTCGAATATTGCCCTTTACGGAATCCCCAGTCCGCAGGTTAAACCGGCGTATTTGGCTGGGGCTTACGTAGATGTCGTCCGGCCCCGCCAAATAGGAGGCATCAGCCGAACGCAGAAACCCAAACCCATCTTGCAAAGTCTCGACGACACCTTCGCCGACAATGTCCTCACCTTTCTTCGCCTGTGCCTTGAGAATGGCGAAGATAAGATCTTGTTTGCGCATGCCGCCGCCGCCTTCCAGATCGAGGCCGGCTGCTATATCTACTAGGTCGGTAGCGGGTTTTTTCTTCAGTTCAGAGAGCATCATGATAGGCAATACACGGTTGCGTGATCAGCGCCGAAGCACTGGAATATGGTGTCCTGCTGGACGTCTGGGAATAGGATGGGGTCTATTTAGCTGAGAGTTAAGGAACTACATTCGGTATTTATTCAGCTCTTAAATTTACCTTAGCACCTGCCGCCGGTGCCGTCTAGTGCGAAAAACGCATAGCGCCAGATCAAAGATTGCCATCAATAAAGGCCGACAGCTGCGACTTCGAGACCGCGCCAACCTTGGTTGCTTCCACGTTCCCGTTCTTGAACAGCATCAGGGTTGGGATGCCGCGAATGCCGTATTTCGGCGGCGTATCGGGGTTTTCGTCGATGTTCAGCTTGGCTACCTTGAGCTTGCCCTCGTATTCCGTGGCGATTTCTTCCAGTACGGGGGCGATAATCTTGCATGGGCCGCACCATTCGGCCCAGTAGTCCACGAGCACCGGGTCATCGGATCTCAGTACTTCGTCCTCGAAGGAATTATCGGTAATGTGGACGATCCCTTGACTCATAGTCGGAATGCCTCCATATAAGGCTGGGGGGCGGGTATATTGAGCGATGATGCCGACAGAATCAATTCCAGAAGCAGACTATAATCATAGCTAGTTATATTGGGCCGAATTTCCTAATTGCAAGTCCATCGTATCGCCCGTCTCCATCCACAGAGCCCGCAACGCCAAGATTGCAGCCGGTCCTTCTCGCTATCTTGCGGTTTTTGGTGGCCAGCGAGTACCGATGGCGGTATGTGCTTATATACTGAAGAATTGAGGACAAAATGACCATCGCATACCCTTATCATTACGGCGACAGCAGCTGTTATGGCACTTCATGAGCGAGCAACCCGCTAGTACTGCATTCACAGACCTGCAGTTACCCCAAGCCGTCAAACGAGGTGTCGCCGACGCCGGTTTCGAAGTGTGCACACCGATTCAAGCGCAAGCGCTACCATTGGCGTTGGCCGGTCACGATGTGGCCGGACAAGCACAAACGGGCACTGGTAAAACCGCAGCATTCCTGCTCGCGATGTTTAACTATTTACTGACGCGACCGGCGGCTACCAACCGCAGCCCCACGCAACCACGAGCAATCATTCTGGCCCCGACCCGCGAGCTTGCGATACAAATTCACCGCGATGCCGTCACCCTGGGAAAATATGTGGGCTTTAAACTCGGGCTCGTTTACGGTGGCACCGGCTATGAATCCCAGCGAAACCACTTGAGCCTTGGTGTCGATGTGCTTATCGGAACCCCAGGGCGGCTGATCGACTATTTCAAGCAAGGTGTGTTCGACCTAAAGGCGGTACAGGTGGTGGTATTGGATGAAGCCGATCGCATGTTTGATCTTGGCTTCATCAAGGACATTCGCTATGTACTGCGCCGCATGCCACGCCCGGCGCAGCGTTTAGGAATGTTGTTCTCGGCGACGCTGTCTTATCGGGTAATAGAGCTCGCCTACGAGCACATGAACAACCCTGAGTTTGTGCGGATCGAACCCGATAAGGTAACGGTGGATACCGTAAAACAAGTTGTGTATCACCCAGCCAGCTCGGAAAAGATGCGCCTCCTTGTTGGGCTATTAAGGAGCATGGACCCTTTACGCAGCCTTGTGTTTACCAACACTAAAGGTGCAGCCGAGCGGGTCAGTGCGTGGTTACGCAGCAATGGCTTTAATGCCGAAGCGCTGACTGGCGATGTACCACAGAGGCAGCGGCTCCGTCTGTTGGAGCAGTTCACCCAAGGCGAGCTCCCTGTGATGATCGCGACCGACGTTGCGGCTCGCGGGCTGCATATCCCCGACGTAAGCCATGTGTTCAATTACGATCTGCCGCAGGACGCGGAAGACTATGTGCATCGTATCGGTCGCACGGCACGGGCCGGGAACAGTGGCGATGCCATTAGCTTTGCGTGTGAGGAATATGCGTATTCGCTGACGGATATCGAAGCGTTTATCGATCACAGTTTGCCGGTGGAACGCATCAGCATAGAATTATTGCCGCAGTTAACGCCACCCGCATCCCGGGCTTATCGATCGCGACAACAACCCGGGAAGAGACCGCGCAGCGATGATGGTAGTCGAGCCCATCGGCGCGACAAGAAACGAAAACCTGTGCGCAATCACGATGCCAACGGTGCACCTTTGCATAATAACTCGGCCTCACCCACGCAACGAAAATCCGCGCCGGAGCGATCAGATACCCGCCGAACCGAGCGCCTAACCCCGAACCTGCACGCGGCGCCACGACGTAAACCGACGATCGGCTGAATACACCCGTAGTTTTTGGTGCGTTTTCTTGCGGTTTTGCTAGATTCGTGGTCAGATAATTTTTACTGCATGCTCGGTGTCAACTGCCCGCGGCAGAACGACTGAGGTCAAAGCTCGTATGGTGTCAATGAACTGGCGACGCATACGCATCGCCTTCTTTCTTCTCCTAATCGGTTGGCCGTTGTTCATTCTGGGAGCGGCCCAGAAAGAATCGTCACCGGTGGTGGTGTTGCTCGGTATCGACGGTCCCATCGGTCCCGCCACCGCGGACTATGTTCATCGTGGACTGGAAAAGGCACACGACATGAACGCCATGTTAGTAGTTTTGCGCATGGACACACCCGGTGGGCTTGATAAGGCTATGCGCGATATTATCCAGGACATCATTGCTTCGCCCGTCCCGGTCGCGACTTTCGTTGGCCCCAGCGGTTCACGGGCGGCCAGCGCCGGTACTTACATTCTCTACGCTAGCCACATTGCCGCCATGGCGCCCGCCACCAACTTAGGCGCCGCCACCCCCGTGCGCATCGGCGGCCCATCGCCAGGTGGCGTACCTAAGCCAGCCGAGCCGACAGGCAAAGACGAAACCGCCAAAGACGACGACACCAAGGACAGCAAAAAGGGCGACGATAAAGACACTAAGAAAAAGCAAGAAACCCCGGTAGTGAAGGGCGACGCAATGGAGAAAAAGATCATTAATGATGCCGCTGCCTATATCCGCGGCCTCGCACAAATGCGTGGGCGTAATGTCGAATGGGCCGAGAAGGCGGTGCGCGAGGGTGTTAGCCTGCCGGCGGAAGAGGCGGTAAAGAAAAATGTAGTCGACCTACTCGCCAAAGATGTCGCCGACTTGCTAGAAAAAATCGATGGCCGTAAGGTCACGGTACTTGGTAATGAGATCGAGCTTAAGACCAAAGCGGCGGTGGTCACGCGCATAGAGCCCGATTGGCGTAACCGCTTGTTGTCCGTGATCACCGATCCGACTCTGATCCCGATACTGATGATGCTCGGCGTCATGGGCCTGCTCTATGAACTCCTAAACCCGGGCTTCGTATTACCAGGGGTAATCGGCGGCATATGCCTGTTGCTCGGTCTCTATGCCGTACAGGTGCTACCGGTAAACTATGCCGGTCTCGCGTTGCTCCTGCTTGGCATTGTATTCATGATCGGCGAGGCGTTTGCCCCCAGTTTTGGGGCGCTTGGTATTGGTGGCGCGATCGCGTTTGTGGTCGGTTCTATCATGCTGATCGATACCGAGGTCCCTGGTTACGGCGTATCTTGGCCGACTATCATCACAGTTGCGGCGGTTGGTGCCGTCATCTTCGGCGGCGTCGCCGCGTTGACCCTCAAAGCCCATAGGCGGCAGGTTGTAACTGGGCAGGAAGAAATGATCGGTAGCGCCGGCGAGGCGCTCGAGTCGTTTAAGACCGAAGGCAGAGTACGCGTGCATTCCGAAAGTTGGAACGCGCACACACAAACGCCACTAAAGCGTGGCCAAAGGGTTAAAGTTACGGCTATGGACGGATTAACCTTAGTCGTTGAACCAGAAACTGCGAAGGAGGACTGAGATGAGTGGTTTCATAGCCTGGGCATTTGGCATTGGTTTCCTCGCAATCCTGCTGTTCTCAGCTATCCGTATCTTGCGCGAGTATGAGCGTGCGGTGGTATTTTGGCTCGGACGTTTTCAGAAGGTCAAAGGACCCGGGCTAATCATCATTATCCCAGCCATACAGCAGATGGTGCGCGTGGAGTTGCGCACCATTGTCATGGACGTTCCGTCGCAGGACGTGATCTCGCGCGACAACGTTTCGGTCAAGGTCAATGCGGTCGTGTACTTTCGTGTTGTCGACCCGGAGAAGGCCATTATCCAGGTCGAGGATTTCTTTGCCGCTACCAGCCAGCTCGCGCAGACAACGCTACGCTCGGTGCTCGGCAAGCATGAGCTCGATGAAATGCTGTCCGAGCGTGACAAACTCAATGCTGATATCCAACAGGTGCTGGATGGCCAGACGGATGCCTGGGGCATAAAAGTAATCAGTGTCGAGATCAAACACGTCGACATCGATTCCAGCATGGTGCGGGCCATCGCCAAACAGGCCGAAGCCGAGCGCGATCGCCGCGCCAAGGTGATTCACGCCGAGGGTGAGCTGCAGGCGGCGGCCAAGCTGGTAGAGGCGGGAGACATGATGAGCGCCAGGCCGCAGGCGCTGCAATTGCGCTATCTGCAGACGCTGACGGAAATTGCTGGCGAGAAGAGCTCCACTATCGTATTCCCGCTGCCCTTCGATATTATGGATGCGTTCAGAGAGGTCGTAAAGAAACGCTAGCGTACTACCCAAGAATCGATAAATGTCAGACCAGTAGTGAGGCCAAACTCTAGCGACGGGTAGTAGCCTTCTGCATTAGGTAACGTACTACTGGTGAGCACGATCATCGTTGCTATCCCCTTCACCGTGGTAAGTGGTACCCAACGCTTATTTTTTCGAACAAACAACGGTTCCTGATTGAGCTGGAAGTGGGGTAGCCACTTGGTGTCTCGATTCCTGAAGTAGCGAACCCTAATGACACACAGGGCCACGTACTGAAGCCCCACCTTCCGGAACAAGTGCACCATCCTGTCGTTTGGGCGCAGCTTGGCTTTGAGCGCGTCGCCGGGAAGGATGGCGAACTTCAGCTGTCCCTTGCCGGCATGTGGGGATTCCTTGAGTTCTGGCGACGCCTTGATCTCGGTGGTGATGCGTTGTCCGTCCTCGATATGTTCAAGCAACATGATGACGGGTGCTGCTACGACGGCACGTGGTGCGGCGAAAACCAGCAACAGCAATATTGCCAGAACATAAGGTACATATTGCGTACGCAGAATCGCAGCCTCTGTGCCCATACTGACAGCGTAGTGGGTTGTAAAAGATGTGTCTACCGGGCCGAAGATCTTATGAAGGTTGATTCGTCGCGTTAGCTCGAGTAGTTTGCACTCGCTGGCGTTGCGACTGCGACTAGTCAACGCGAATTGGAAAGCGTTTTGTTTGACAAGGATATCAGCAAGAAGCAAATCGAGAAGTTTCACCGACTGCTCAAACGCATTCCAGCCAAAGCGGAACCGGTGATGAAGGTGCTGAAGGGACACGTGTTGATCGAGGCGCTGGTCCGGTCGATCGTCGCCAAACGCATGCAGAATTCGCACGTATTGTCAGATGCGCGCTTGGATTGCCATCAATATATCTGTCTCGCGCGCGTGACTGACCGGAGCATCGGCTCCGTCCAAATCTCGGCGGAGGAGTACACCGCCGCGATGAAGGCTATGCAGGTTCCCCCGGAATTCATCAGCTTCGTCACGTATCTCTTCGCGGAAGTCCTTGATGGCCGCAACGCCTCAGTAGCCGACGGTGTCACGTGCGCGCTCGGCCGGCCTCCCCGCGATTTCGCCGACTATGTGCGCGAAACCGCCGCGACCGGCGTGTGGCACGCAGGACCGCAAACATGAACGCGAGCAGCTTGATGGATCTCGCGGTGCTCGTGTCCGCTCTTGGTTGCGGACTCATGGCGGGGTTCTTCTTTGCCTTCTCGGTCTTGGTAATGAAGGCGCTCGGCGCGATCCAGCCGGCACACGGCATCTCCGCCATGCAATCGATTAATGTCGCCGTCATCAATTCCTGGTTTCTCACGCCGTTTTTGGGGATGGCCGTGCTGAGCGTGCTTTTGAGCATCGCAGCGGTCTTGCGCTGGCACGAACCCGGCGCCGCGTATGTCGTTGCCGGCGGCGTGTTTTATTTCCTCGGGACATTCCTGGTGACGATGCTGTTCAACGTGCCACGTAATAACGCGCTGGCGGCTGTGGCGGCCACCAGCACGGAAGGTGCTGCGCTGTGGGCGGACTATCTGATCGCCTGGACGAAGTGGAACCACATACGCACGATCGCCGCGCTGGCGGGCGCCGCGTCGTTCACGATCGCGCTCGCGCGTTAGCGCCCTCACGCCGTTCATTCAACGCACTGCGTAGGAGAAAGACCATAGCAAGCGCAACACAAAAAGACCCCGGGGCAAACGATGAAAGGGAACTCCGCGAGATGATCTCGCGATGGTCGAAGGCGATACACATCGCCTAACAAAGCCTTGCAGCGGACGCCCACCCGCCACCCCCGCTATTTGATACCCTTCACATTAAGACGAGAATGTCGAAAGCATCCGTCCACAATTCTTTGCTACGAATATCGAAGCGACGATGCCCTTTTATGAACGGAGGCCCGAGTTAGAAAGACAGTATGTGTATTGTGAGCGACAGGTAAATGGCGGATAGAAAGCGATCGAGGTCGCTACTCGAACGCGCCTATGGTTTGCAAACCGGTGACGAAGCCCTGTCCCTCTATCGTGATTGGGCCACATCCTACGACACTGATCTTGTCGACCCACTTGGTTATGTTGGGCCGCGGCGCGTCGCTGATATCGTTGCCGCCCGCTGTCGCGATTTCAATGCACACATTCTCGACGTCGGTTGTGGCACCGGTCTTGTCGGCGATCGTCTTGCTTATCTCGGCTACACGAAGATGGATGGCTTGGATTTTTCCCAGGAAATGCTGGAAGTGGCGCGTACTAAGAATGTCTATGCTGCCCTGATTAACGCCGATTTGACACAGAATCTTTCGATCGAAAGCGCATCTTACGACGTCATCGTTTCGTGTGGCACCTTCACCCACGGCCATGTTGGGCCAGAGGCCTTCGATGAACTTCTCCGCATCACCCGCACTGGCGGTATCTTTTGTGTTTCGATTAATACGGAAATCTACGAGAGCAACGGTTTCGTCGATAAATTGAGCGACTTGGAAAAAGCCGGCCAGATTTTCGTAGAAAGCCGGGTGACGATTCCGTTAATGACAAAGGAACCCGTGAACGGGATCATCGTAACCCTTGAAAAGAAATGACATACGTTTTCGCCGAAGGCGTGAAAAGCGGTGCTGAACGTGTACAAAGAACAAGTGAAAAAGTTTTATAGGGTCTTATGGTTCGACCGGTGTACAAAGAAACAAGGAAGAGCTACATATCCCCGTCGATCACCTGATATCGTGCGAGGCCGACTAAGCGCTGAATCATGACAAAGAAGATTTTTTGGCAAGATCCTTACGTGACTCAGCTCGAAACACGCATTGCCAGCGTCGATGGCAATGATGTCACGGTCGAGGAAACCATCTTTTACGCACTTTCTGGCGGACAGGAAAGCGATCACGGCACGATTGGGAGTAAGCACGTTCTCCAGGCGCGCAATCAAGGCAGAGATATCGTTTATACGTTGGAAGCGTATCACGGCCTTAAACCTGGCGATGCTGTTCGTATAGAGATTGACTGGGAGCGACGCTATAAGCTCATGCGATTGCATCTTGCCGCCGAGCTTGTGCTTGAATTGGTGTACCAGAATTTTGATTCCATCGAAAAAGTCGGCGCGCATATCGCCGAAGACAAAGCACGCATAGACTTTGAATGGCAAGCAAGTATCTCTGAAAAATTACCGCTTATAAGAAAAAAAGCACTCGCAATTGTTGAAGCGGATAAGGAAATAATCAGTGCGTTTAGTGATAAGGAAAACCAAAGGCGATACTGGGAGATTGAAGGATTCGCGCGGGTCCCGTGTGGCGGCACGCACCTGCAGAAGACTGGTGAAATCGGAGACATGAAATTAAAGCGCAAGAACCCAGGGAAAGGAAAGGAAAGAATTGAGATCTATCTGTGTGATGCATAGTCACCTGCCTTATGGAAAGGATGTCTATGCATCACACGATCAGATCATTGCAGTTAAAACCAGCTAATCGGTCGGGGCAGCGGACGCTTGAGACGTTAACAAACAATGCCCTTTCAGGGGCTGTCGGGATGCTGCGCACCCTAGCCCATAAGCACCACGCCAGCACCACAGAAACGTAATCTTTCAAAATGGAAACGGTTGGATCCACAGGGCAACTAGATCTGGACGCATGTCGGCGCCAGTAGATCAGAACCACTAATCATCTGGTTAGCCACCGCATCTCGGTCTACTATTTGGCTAAATCGTTGTAGCGTGAATGGATGGTGACCAATGAGTAGTGAGCCGCCGCTTTACGTCTCCAAACCCCATCGTCTCAGTTGGGGGCAAGAGTACCGCATCTACCAAAACCGCATCGAGTTGCGAACGAAGATTCTGTTTTGCACCTTGCGGATCCCACTGGAGAAGATCGTCGAGATCGTCGTACGTCCAAAGCCGGTGTGGGCCGATCTTTTTCACCGACCCATGGAGACCTGGTGGTCGTACAATAACGACTGGGCAGGTTTTGCTCGGCATGTGTATCTGCACCGAAGGGGCTGGCCGTCCCGGATCCGCTTCGTCCCAGAGGACCCCGACGCTTTTGTCGCCAGATGCAGAGAGTTGTTGGAACAGCTTCTCCGCCGTAGGCCCGTTGCGTGATACCGCCGAACTGATAGTAACGAAGACGCATCGGAAGCTGCCGATTCTGGCGTACTGGCAATCATAAACCAAAGCTGGCCAAGCTCCTGTATGGTACTGTGGCATACGTCGAGCCGAAGGCGATCTATGCGCGATTCAGGCGTTGCAGAGTCGGTCTGCACCAGTATTCGGCGCCCAATTTCACCCCGAGGAACACGACGAACAATATCCGAACGGCGGCCAGCTTGTGCGCAACTTCTTTCAATACGTGGGGCTATTGAGATAGGACGCTTTTACGATGAGTGATGTACCAAAAGTCAGACGGGCAGATAAGTTGATGTCTGAGAAGCGTACGCGCGAGATGATGGCGCAGGCATACTCGGGTCGATGGGCGACGGTGGGCACTGATGGGTGGCCCTATATTGTGCCGTTGCTGTACGTGTGGATGAATAACGAGGTCTGGGTTCACAATACACGTGTGCGTGGACACTTGTGCGCCAATGTCGACAAAGGTGCGAAACTCTGTTTCGAGGTCGATGACCCGGGCGAGATTTTTCCCTACGGACGCTTTGAATGCGACACGTCAGTCGCTTATCGTAGTGTGGTCGTGTTCGGTGAAATCCGAATCGTCGAAGATCGAGGCGAGAAGAAGACGTTCTTCGATGTGTTCATGAAGAAGTACGGCGATCCGAATTGGGATCGTCCAAAAGGCTTCTTCTCGAGGTTGGATCAGGTCACGGTCTACGCTATAACGGTTGAACGCATGACCGGCAAGGAAACGCCACTACCGAGTGCACAAGAGCGCTGGCCGGCTGTCGACCACAGCGCTTCGCCGGACGCGGTTGCGCCCTAACGGGCATCGTCTAGCACAGGTCAGGTGGCATCAGCTCAGAACATTGTGGCGCCTTTGCGTATGCAGTTTCTTTGGACATGAGACGTTGACTTAGCCAGTGTCCAACCAATCCCTCGGTTTCAAGAAGATCTCATATAACTTCGCTTCCGGCGATCCTGGTTCGGGTTGCCAGTCGTAGCGCCAGCTCACCTGCGGTGGCAGCGACATCAATATCGATTCGGTGCGACCACCCGATTGCAGGCCGAACAGGGTGCCGCGGTCATACACCAAATTGAACTCGACATAGCGGCCCCGACGGTAACACTGAAAATCGCGCTCGCGTTGTCCGTAGGGCGTGTCTTTGCGTCGCTCGACGATGGGCAAATACGCCGGTAACAACTGATCGCCAACACTTTGCGTGAATCCGAAGCAATGATCGAAGCTGTTTTCGTTTAAGTCGTCGAAGAATAGGCCGCCGACACCGCGCGGTTCGTTGCGGTGCTTGATGTAGAAGTACTCATCGCACCACTTTTTGAAGCGCGCGTAATAATCCTTGCCGAATGGATCGCACGCGGCTTTGGCTGTTTTATGCCAATGGACGGCGTCGTCTTCGAAACCGTAGTAGGGCGTGAGATCAAAGCCGCCACCAAACCACCACACCGATTCCACATCGGCTTTGCTGGCGATAAAGAAGCGCACGTTGCAGTGACAAGTCGGCACGTAGGGGTTATGCGGGTGGATCACCAACGACACGCCCAGGGCGTCAAAGCTGCGGCCCGCCAGATCTGGCCGTTGCGCAGTAGCCGACGGTGGCAGATACTCGCCGAGCACATGCGAGAAATTCACCCCGGCTTGCTCAAACACACTACCGCCAGTCAGTATGCGTGTCTGCCCGCCACCACCTTCGGGGCGTTCCCAACTGTCTTGGCGAAAGCGACCCATGCCATCTTCGCGTTCGAGCGCCGCCGTAATATGGTCTTGTAGCGCGACCAGATATTCCTTAACGGCTTCAACGCTTGGTGTACTCATTTCGAACTGCCTCAGCCGGGCCGAATAATCTTACCGGTTACCCCGTCGGTGATCGGAGTTGGTTTTTCAAGCTTACCGATCTCTCCCGGCAGTACATAATCGATTTGATCACCGAAACAACGTGAGACTTCATCTGCGCTCTCGGCTGGTGACTCGCCGCCGCGGTTAGCACTGGTAGATACAATCGATATGCCGGCCTGCCGGCATAGCGCCGCCGCCTGCGGGTGCGAGGTGACGCGAACGGCAATACGGGCATGACTACCCGTAATCCAAGCCGGTGCGCTCGGCGTGGGCTCGAGCAGCCAAGTGTAAGGTCCGGGCCATGTTACCAGTGCCTTGCGTGGGAATCTTGCAACGTAGGGAGACAGTTGTTCGATTGCGGTGGCAATGAGAATTAGTCCGCTTTCGACATCTCTTTGCTTCAGGCCTAACAGCCGCAACACCGTCGATTCGTTGGTGGGGTCGCAGCCGAGCCCAAAGCAAGACTCAGTCGCGTAGGCTACGATGCCGCCTTGATGCAATACGTTGGCGGCGTGGGCCAGGTCAGGCGTCGACAACGCGGGTCAATTCTCCAGTCTCTTCCCCACCGCTTGGTCTTTGGCGACGATATCCGCTGCTGTTTGCGCGCGGTCGTCGGCAAGGCGTCTTATCACGTCAGGATCGGACAGCCCCAAAATCTGGGCCGCGAGGTAGCCGGCATTTTTCGCACCATTGCTACCGATGGCGACGCAGGCAACCGGTATGCCGCCCGGCATCTGTACCGTCGACAACAAGGCGTCTTGTCCTTTAAGGGGGCCGCTGTCCATGGGTACACCGATGACCGGTTTCAGGGTAAGGGCCGCGACCGTGCCGGAAAGATGATTGGCGAGACCAGCGGCTGAGATAAAAACTGCGCAGCCTCGGCTATCGGCATCTTTCACGTAGGCATGGGTAATATCTGGCGTGCGGTGGGCGGACGAAATCTTTACTTCGTAGGGAATGCCGAGTTTGTCCAGAACCTCCAACGTCTTTTGCATTGTCGGTAAATCCGAATCGGAGCCCATGATTACAGCAACAAAGGGTTTAGCCACTTCCAAGCCTCTCTTGGTTTGCGATCATGTCGTAGATTCGCGGGCGATGGCGCGATAGCCGATGTCGCGGCGGTAGTATACGTCCTTCCAATTAATCCGTTGTGCCAGTTCGTAGGCCTTGGTTTGCGCGCTAGTCACGGTTTTGCCAAGTGCGGTGACACATAACACGCGCCCGCCTTCGGTAACGATTTGTCCATCGCGCTCGGTGGTACCGGCGTGAAACACTTTTTGGGAATCGTCATCGTTTGAGGTCAATCCGCTGATTACGTAACCCTTGCTATAACTACCAGGATAACCGCCGGATGCCATCACCACACCTAACGCAACCCGTGGATCCCAGTCGATTGTCATCTTATCCAGTTGTCCGCGCAAGGCGGCAGCGATCAGTGCCACCAGATCAGATTTGAGGCGCAGCAACACCGGCTGTGCCTCGGGGTCGCCAAACCGACAGTTGTACTCCAATACCTTTGGTGTGCTATCGGCAGTGATCATCAGACCGGCGTAAAGAAAGCCTGTATAAGGATTACCTTCGGCGGCCATAGCCTGCACTGTCGGTTCGATAATCTCGGCCATTATTCGTGCTTGTAGTTCTTCTGTGACCACCGGCGCCGGTGAGTACGCACCCATACCGCCGGTGTTAGGGCCTCGATCACCGTCGTCGTGTGCCTTGTGGTCCTGGGAGGTGGCGAACGGCAGTATGTGCTTGCCGTCCACCATGACAATAGAGCTCGCCTCTTCGCCACGCAGGAATTCCTCGACCACTACGCTTCGGCCGGCATCACCGAAGGCATCACCGCTTAACATGTTGCGCGCTGCGTCGATGGCCTCAGGTATTGTCTCAGCCAGTACCACACCCTTGCCGGCGGCCAACCCATCCACCTTGATGACGATAGGCGCGCCTTGTGACTCGATATATGCGGTGGCGGCTTCGAGATCTGTGAACCTCCCATAAGCCGCGGTCGGAATGTTGTGACGTGCGAGGAAATCCTTGGTGAAGCCCTTGGAGCCCTCGAGCCGCGCCGCCGCTTTGCTTGGCCCAAAGCAGGCAAGCTTGGCCACTTGAAAGGCATCGACGATACCGGCCACTAGCGGCGCCTCGGGACCGACTATGGTGAGATCGATCCGTTCGCGTTGCGCTAATTGCAATAGTCCATCGATATCGGTGGCTTTGATCGGGACATTGCTGACCTTTGGTTCCAGCGCGGTGCCGGCATTACCGGGCGCGACATAGACCTCACTAACCTCCGGCGACTGTGCCACCTTCCAGGCCAGCGCATGTTCCCGACCGCCACTTCCGATAACTAGGATTTTCATGTTGGTGACAGTACTTAATGCCTGAAATGGCGCATGCCGGTAAACACCATAGCGATACCATGCTCGTCGGCGGCGGCGATCACCTCTTTGTCGCGTACCGAACCACCGGGCTGAATAACGGCGCTAATACCCGCTTCAGCCGCTTGATCCAGCCCGTCGCGGAACGGGAAGAACGCATCAGACGCCATCACCGCGCCCTTAACCGTAAGCTGTGCGTCCGCCGCCTTGATGCTGGCAATGCGGCTGCTCACTACCCGACTCATCTGTCCGGCACCAACCCCGATCGTTTGTCCATCGCGCGCATAGACGATGGCGTTGGATTTCACGAACTTGACGACCTGCCAGGCAAATAGCAGATCTACTAACTCGCGATCGTTCGGTTTGCGCGCGCTAACCATCTCTAGATCCGTTGCTTCCACCGTGCCGCGATCTCGATCTTGAACCAGCAGGCCGCCTGCGACACGTTTGTAGTCAAACCCTTCGGTTCCATCGGCGTCGGCGGTTCCACATTCCATCACCCGGATATTTTTTTTGCTCGCTAGAACTTCTCGGGCGCCGTGGTCAACCTGTGGGGCCGCGACCACCTCTACGAATTGGCGATCGATAATCGACTTCGCGGTCTGCGCATCTAACGGTTGATTGAACGCGATAATGCCACCAAACGCCGAGGTCGGGTCGGTCTGGAAGGCACGATCGTAGGCGAGTGCGATGCTCTTTGCGATAGCGACGCCGCACGGGTTGGCGTGTTTGACGATAACACATGCTGGCCTAGAGAATGTCCCTACACATTCGAGTGCCGCATCGGTATCGGCGATGTTGTTATACGACAACGCCTTACCCTGGAGTTGCTTGGCGGCCGCGACGGTGCCGCTTGGGGCCCGCCGTTCCACGTAGAAGGCCGCCTTCTGATGCGGGTTTTCACCATAGCGCATGTCTGCTGCCTTGATGAACTGCATGCTATAGCTAGTACCAAAATCGAGTTCGTTGCAATTACCTTTGTCATCCAGTTGCCAGCGACTGAGGTAATTGGCGATTACACCATCGTAATGTGCAGTGTGCTCGAATGCCTTTACCGCCAGCTTAAAGCGACTGCTATCGCTTACTCCGCCGCCATAGCGTTTCATTTCATCAACGATAAGAGCGTAATCGGCTTGGTCCACAACCACGGTAACTGCATCATGGTTTTTCGCCGCCGCGCGCAACATGGTAGGTCCGCCGATGTCGATGTTTTCAATTGCCAGACGGAGGTCGCAATCTTCTCTCGCTATAGTTTGCTCAAACGGGTATAGGTTCACGACCACAAGATCGATAGGCTCGATGTTATGAGTCTGTAAGGCTTGCATATGGTCTTGGAGGTCGCGTCGTGCAAGCACACCACCGTGGATCCTGGGGTGTAAGGTCTTAAGTCGACCATCGAGCATTTCCGGCGAGCCAGTGTAATCGGAAATCTCGGTAACACTGATGTTATTGTCAGCAAGCAGTTTAGCGGTTCCTCCCGTGGATAGGATTTCTACACCGAAGTCTGCTAGTTCGCGCGCAAACTCGACGACACCACGTTTATCGGAAACGCTAATTATGGCGCGCTTTATTGCCGGCATGGATATTTAGGCCGAAGAGTCTTTAGGAAATACAAGTTCGGCGACAACTCTGTGACAGTCGCGAACTGCCGCGTTGTAAACAGGCTATCTCTTTCGTTTGGTCTTTTTGCGTGGTATGCCGTTGCTAAGACCATGGGACTTGAGTTTCTTACGCAAGGTGTTGCGATTGATGCCAAGCATCTCCGCTGCTTTGCACTGGTTGCTGCCGGCATGGTTCATGACCATTTCGAGCAACGGTTTTTCCATCTGCTCGAGCACCATATCATAAAGATCGATCGCATCCTCGCCATCCAATTCGCGGAAGTAGCGTTCAAGTGCGTTCTTGACGCACGCTGCCAGTGGTCCTTCGCTACCGGTTGTCATGCCGCAAGCTCCACGCTTTTTAGCTGACGGGCGAAGAACGCACGCGTTATGGCGAGTTGTTCTTTCGCACTCTCGACGCGATTCACGGTCTGCCGGAAAACGGCGCTGCCCGGGTGTCCCTTGCTATACCAAGAGATGTGCTTACGTGCCACCCTTACACCGGTATGCTCACCGTAGAACGAATACAGATTGTTTAGGTGTCCGAGCAGCGTATCCCGTACCTCTTCAACTGAGGGCTCAGGACGTCTGCACCCTGTCTTCAGAAAATGATCGATTTCCCTAAAAATCCATGGCCGTCCTTGGGCGGCGCGACCGACCATGATGCCGTCGGCACCGGTGTATTGAAGCACTAAGGCCGCTTTCTCGGGGGTAGTTATATCGCCATTGGCGATAACGGGGATCCCCACTGCCGTCTTGATTGCCGCAATCGTATCGTATTCGGCATCTCCCTGATAAAGACAAGCGCGGGTACGGCCGTGGACCGCTAATAGCTGAATACCGCTGTCCTCGGCGATGCGGGCGATGGTAACGCCGTTACGGTGGGCAGTATCCCAACCAGTGCGGATTTTCAGGGTAACGGGCACCTCTACCGCCCCAACCACTGCTTCCAGAATTCTTCCAACCAACGGCTCATCTTGCAGCAACGCGGAACCGGCCATGACATTGCATACCTTTTTGGCCGGACAACCCATATTGATATCGATGATCTGGGCGCCGCGATCGACATTATACTTAGCTGCATCAGCCATCATGCGGGGGTCCGCGCCCGCAATCTGTACCGACCGAGGCTCTAATTCACCCTCGTGATTTGCACGACGTAGTGTCTTTTCGCTGCCCCAAAGCAATGAATTGGACGACACCATTTCGGACGGCGCCATGCCTGCCCCTACCTGTTTACATAACTGGCGGAAAGGTTTGTCCGTGACACCCGCCATGGGCGCCAGAAACAGATTGTTCTTCAATGTATACGGACCGATCTGCACGGCGTTGTTGTTGTCCAGGATCGCAGATGGAAAGGGGCGCATCATAACCAAAAAAGGCGGCGGCGCAAACGATCTGTTTGAACTGATTGATTCGCAATCAAAGATACTTGTTGAAATATAGCAACTCTTGAAATATAGCAACTCTAAAGCGGGGTAGAGAGGGTACGATAAAAATTTATCGCCCTAGCAACCGAATCTCGTAGCCACCAGGTTTGGGATCAGGATTACTGATGTCTAATAGACTGTCAACAACGACATTGGGAACCATGTTATCGTCGACGTCGGCAGATTTGAGATATTCGGTGGGTGAAAATGTGCGTCGCGCGACGACTTCACCGGCACTGTTGGTCAGCGTAATTTCCATTAGCGGAAAGGGCTGTGGAAATTCAGCACGATTAACGAGGGCAGCGCGAACGCGCAGCGCTTGTTCCTGTTTAGGGTGTGGCGCGACTGTGGTCCGCAGGAGTTCTATCAGCCCTACATCTTGTTTGGCTTGGACCTCGCAACCGAGCGAGGCGCATACCCGGGTTACTAAGGGTGCTAATTGCGGGTAGCGGGCGAGTTCGGTGGGGTAGAAATAGACGATTTGCCCGACTAGTACGACAGATAATGCGACTGTACCGATCAGCCAAACCAATGGGGCTACACGCCACCGCCGTTTTCCACTCAACAGTTGGGCGACGTCGCCGCTGACAAACTCTTCCTCCAACGATGAACCCGGATCATCGTCGCCACGCCTGGCCGAATTGACCCGTTTGGTTGGACTTTCTTTCTGCTTAAGCGCCTTCTTTTGCTTTGATTTGGGCGTTTGCTTAGTAGTGTCCCGTTTTTGCGTTTTCTTCTCGCTTGGTGACGCGTCCACAAGGTGCCGATCACCGCGAAATACCTCCGAACAGTGCCCGCAGCGGACTAGGCCTTTTCGGGCTTTCAATTGCGCCGACGTTAGCGCAAAAGTGGTACCGCACGCCGGACACAGGGTGCGAAGTGTTTTTTTCATTTATTCGCAGGATGGCGCTTAGACATCGCCAGCATGACCCAGCGATATCCTGCATCTTCACGTTGTACCTGCGCCTCTATCACTAGTTCGCGCGCATAACAGGCGCAGACGGCGCTTGCCTGAGATTCCAATAGTCCCGAGAGAACGAGATTTCCACCGCTTCTGATTAATGTGGTTAGTTTAGGGGCGAGCTCTATCAGGGGTTGCGCGAGGATGTTGGCCAAAACGATGTCGGCTTGTAGTCGTGGTGGCAACGATTCGGGTGTGAGGCTCCGGTAGCGCCCTGATACACCGTTGTGAACCGCATTTTCCTGGCTAACCAGAAGCGCGCGCGCATCATTGTCTATGCCCCAGGCACATTGAGCGCCAAGTTTTAACGCCGCGATGGCAAGGACCCCAGACCCGCAGCCGTAATCGATGACGTCATGATTAACGATATCCCGCTCCGCCAGCCACTCTAGACACAAACATGTGGTTGGATGGGTGCCGGAACCAAAGGCCAAACCCGGGTTTATGTAGACATTAGTTACTGCTGGTTGCGGTGGTGTCGAGGAGCTCGGACAAATCCAAAGTTTCGTACTTATCTGTACTGGCCGGTATTCTGCTTGCCAGGCTAGTTCCCAGTCGCGGTCTGACAGCGTATCTGCGCTGTAGGCGGGAGCGGCGCCGGTATGCTGTTCTAGCTGTTGCATGCTGCCGGCAACATCGGCGTTAGCAGGGAACAGGCCGGTAATACGGTTGTGCGTCCAGAAAACGGCTGTGTCACTTTGTTCTTGGAATTGTGCGTGCTGGCCTTTGTCTTCAACCGTCACTGAAAGTGCGCCACACTCATCAAGCACCTGGATTATCTGTTCCACCCGATTCTTATCTGCTTCCAGCTTGAGTTGTAGCCAGGGCATGGATTTCGCAACCTTAGGGTGCAAGCGTACAATTTACGCCACGGCCAGGTAGGCATGGCTGTCTTATCTTAGCTTCTGTTTCTATAACCCCAACTTCTTTTCGAGGTAATGGATATTGACGCCACCTGCCTGAAACGCTGCGTCGGACATGATGTCCTCATGCATGGGTATGTTGGTCTTGATACCCTCGATAACCATTTCTGATAGGGCAACACGCATACGTGCCATCGCCAACTCGCGCGTATCACTATGCGCGATCAGTTTTACGATCAACGAATCGTAATACGGTGGCACCGAATAATTGTTATAGATGTGGGAGTCTACACGTATCCCGGGTCCGCCGGGTTGATGGTACTGCACGATGCATCCCGGCGACGGGAGAAAGCTGGATGGATCCTCTGCATTGATGCGGCATTCGATGGCGTGCCCACTAATAACGATGTCTTTTTGCCGGTAAGCCAATTTCTCTCCGGCGGCAATCCGCAGTTGTTCTCGTACAATGTCGATGCCGGTAATCATTTCCGTCACTGGGTGTTCAACCTGTATGCGCGTGTTCATTTCGATGAAATAGAATTCACCGTCTTCATAAAGAAACTCAAAGGTACCTGCGCTCCTATAATCGATGTTGCGGCAGGCCTCGGCGCAGCGCTCTCCAATTGTTCGTCGCAACTTGTCCGAGATTCCGGGGGCTGGCGATTCTTCGATGACTTTCTGGTGGCGTCGTTGCAGCGAACAGTCGCGTTCGCCTAAGTGGATGGCATTGCCATGTTGGTCGGCGAGTACCTGAAACTCGATGTGCCGCGGGTTACCCAGGTACTTCTCCATATATACCGTGTCGTTGCCGAACGCGGCCGCAGCCTCTGCCCGGGTTAGTGAGATTGCGTTCAGCAGCGTCGCTTCTGTATGTACGACGCGCATACCCTTGCCACCGCCACCGGCGGTGGCCTTGATCAATACCGGATAACCGATCTTGGCGGCAACGCGTAGGTTTTCGTTTCCATCGTCGCCGAGCGGACCCTCGGAGCCGGGGACGCAAGGCACCCCGGACTTCTTCATCGTCTGGATGGCGGAGATCTTGTCACCCATTAGTCGCAACGTTTCTGGGCGCGGGCCGATGAAGATAAAACCGCTTTGTTCGACACGTTCTGCGAAATCGGCGTTCTCGGCGAGAAACCCGTAACCCGGATGAATGGCGTTGGCGTCGGTGACTTCGGCCGCACTTATGACGGCCGGTATGTTCAGATAGCTTTCCGCTGCCGGCGCCGGGCCGATACACACCGATTCATCGGAGAGCCTGACGTATTTGGCTTCGCGGTCAGCCTCCGAGTGAAGCGCGACGGTTCGAATGCCCAGCATATGGCAGGCACGCAGAATCCGAAGTGCGATCTCACTGCGATTAGCAATCACGACTTTTTCGATCATCGGTATTTATGTGTTTGGTTGTGGTAGTGCGATTATTCGATTATGAACAATGGCTCGCCGTATTCCACCGGTTGGCCATTTTCTTTCTGGATGGCGCGAATAACCCCGGATTTATCCGCTTCGATTTCGTTCAGCATCTTCATGGCTTCGATGATACACAGGGTATCGCCCACCTCTACTTGGCTGCCGACCTCGACAAAGGGTGTACTGTCGGGAGAAGCGGCACGGTAGAACGTCCCCACCATGGGTGAGGTCACGACATGCCCAGACGGAATGGCAGGAACCGGCGGTTCGGATTTGGCCGGGGCCGATCTTTCTGGCGTAGCGGTTGGGACGACTATGGGTGCCGAACTAGCACGACTGATACGTATGGATTCCTCACCTTCATGTATCTCGATTTCACCTAGGCCCGATTCCTCAAGCATTTCGATTAGTTTTTTAACCTTGCGAATGTCCATCACCACGATCCTATTCTGCGAGATGCTCCAGCGCCGCCTGCAGTGCAAGCTCGTAGCCATGTGCTCCGAGACCGCTGATAATGCCGACGGCAATGTCGGAGAAGTGCGAATGACGCCGGAAGGGCTCACGCGCAAAGATGTTCGACAGATGTATCTCGATAAACGGGATGCTGGTAGCGGCCAGCGCGTCGCGCAAGGCCACACTGGTATGCGTGAAGGCGGCCGGATTGAGAATAATGAAGCCGACCTTTTCGTCCATAGCCGCTTGCACCCGGTCTATCAGCTCGTGCTCGGCGTTGCTTTGGAAAAAAGAGATCGTGTGGCCGGCCGCGGTGGCGCGCTTGTCGAGGCGCTGGTTGATTTCAGCCAGGCCAACGTGCCCGTAGACCTCCGGTTCACGCGTGCCAAGGAGGTTCAAGTTGGGCCCATTGATTACCAGGAGCTCAGTCATGTCGATATCCCTAGGCACTGCCTTCTACGACCTGCGATCTGTGGCGCTTTCTGGTCAACTTTGTAAGCATGATGGCGACAACGGCATTTTGTACCGCCGCCACCCGATTGTCTAGTTTCTTGCAAGTTAGCCGAACTTGCCCGCTATATCAAGGAAGATCGATGCAAGTCTAGCCTAGAAGCAATCCGGGCGGCGGCTAGTTGCTACTACTTACAGTGGCGGCTCAATTCAGGAATTGCGAGCGATGGTGGGTACGCTTAGCTTGTTCAGGATCTGCAGGAACTGGTCGGCCGACCGGAATCCGTATAAGCGCAAATCGCGGCGCTCATCGCCGCTGGCAGTGATAAATACCGTCGCCGGCGGACCGTAGACCCCGAAGTGGTTCTTCAGGGCGCTAATTTGCGGATCGAACGCATTGGTCACGTCCGGTTGCAATAGCACAAATGACTCCAGGGCGGCGCGCACATCGGCATTGGCAAAGGTTTGCCTTTCCATGCGCACGCAGTCGGTACACCAATCGGCATAGTAATCGACGATTACCGGTCTGCCGGCGAGCCGAGCCGCGATGAGTCGGTCTTCTAAAGTGGCGAGCTCGGTGATGCGCTCGAACAGACCAAGTTGTGCGGCGACGTTGACTGACGGATCTGACCCGGATAGTAAGCTCGGCACTGGCCGCAGGACATCGCGATGCCCAGTAATCCCACCCACGAGGGACAATATTCCCCAAATGAGTAGACCAGTCTCCAAGCCCTTCCACAGAAAGCGCCATCCCCTGGTGCTTCTGGGAAGACTTTGGCTGGCACCGAGATATATCGCCACCCCCACGAAAAGCGCCGCCCACAAAAACAGTATTGGGACGTTTGGCAGGAAACCGAGTAGGTAAACGGCGACAGCGAGCAAGAGGACACCGAATCCTTGCTTGATCTTTTTCATCCATGGTCCGGCCTTGGGTAGCAGCCAGCCGGCGCCGACGCCGCATGCGATCAAGATGACGCCCATACCGAGGGCCATCGAAAACATCATGGCGCCGCCCAACACCGGGTCTCGACTGGCGATCGCCACCCCCAGCGCCGAGATCAGTAGCGGCGACACGCACGCACCGACGATCAACGCGGCCACTAGACCGAGCCCGAATGTGCCGGCCAGTGATCCCCCTTGCAGACCTCGGGTAGTTTGCTGAAGCCGCGATTGAATAAAAGACGGCATCTGCAACTCGTACAGACCAAACATCGATAGCGCCATGGCGACGAATATTGCACTGAGGAACCCGACAGACCAGGTGTTCTGGAAATAGGCCTGCAGTTGATCGCCGCTGGCACCAGCCACAATACCGATGGCGGTGTAAGTCACGGCGGTGCCCAATACGAAGGCCAGCGACAGCACCCCACCCCGAAACTTGGTGATGCCGTTGTCGCCTTGCCCGACAATGATGCTGGACAGGATCGGGATCATCGGTAGTACGCAGGGTGTAAACGTCAGCAGCAGCCCGGTGCCGAAGGCCACGATGATCGCCAATAGGAAACTGGTTGACACGATGGAGCCGGCGTCAGCGGTCGGCTGACTTAGGCCAAGTGGATCGCGCGAGGTGACCCCGGCGATGCCAGTATTCGCCAGGCGGATATCGAAGTACTTGCTTATGGGCGGGTAGCAAATGCCTTTTTCCGCACAACCCTGATAAGTGGCCTTCAGCGCCAGGTTGGTGGGACCTGACGTCCTGGTCGCCAGCGGCAAGCTTACCTCCGTCTGCTGGTAGTAGACCTGGGTTTCACCGAAATACTCGTCGAACTTGGGTTTGCCGGCGGGGAGCTCATACGCGGTCAACCGAGCCGCGGTTGGCGAGGCGCCGGCCGGGCTGCTCAGTTCGAATTTGGTCTTATCGCGGTAGAGGTAATAGCCGTCGCTGATCTGAAACCGTGCGAGCAAGACGTCATCCGCAACGGCTTGTACGGTGAGTACGAATGCATCGTCCGGATGCAGAAACTCCTGCTCGCCTGTCGTCGGGGCCAATAGTTCGCGGAGATCGGTGATGGATCCGGAGCCGCTGCCAGGGGCCACCGTTTCGGCCGCTACCGCCGAGATCAAGTTAAAGCTCACGTCTCTGATGATGGGCGGGTAACACACGCCCACCGGTTCGTTGCATCCCTGGGCGGTGATGCGCAACGTGGTGGTTTGCGCATCTGCTTGTTGCCGCGCCATCGGCAACTTTACGACCACCTCTTTTACATAGGTTTCGACTTCGCCGAAGAAAGGATCGGATTTTTTGCTGCCGGCCGGGTACGAGGGGGACCCAAGCGCGATGGCGCCGTCCTGAACCTCGAACTTGAACCGATTCTGATACATGTAGTAGCCATCGGCGATGTGCCAGCGCGCCTCTAAGGTGGTCGCATCGATGGTGCGCGCTGACAGACTGAAGGCCTCATCGGGCGGCAGCAACTCGTCTGGCGGTGCCAGCAGCTCGGCCGGGGCAAATTCCGTACGCGCGTCGTCGGTATGGCTCGCCAGCAAAGGCGTGACTACCAATAGCGTGGCGAGTACCAAAAACGCTCTCATCATGTGATTATATCCATGGATTTTCCAACCACCGAAGATAGTCACTGGAGGCGTTAGCGATTGGGACTGCCAAGATGGCCGGAAGTTCGTAAGGATGCGACGCACGGATGTGTGCCTCGATTTTCGGGTAGTTTCGGGTTGCTGACTTGATCAGCAGCAGGTGCTCGCTGGCGGTCCGGACTTTCTGGCGCCAGGCATACACCGATTTCCCGGCCGGCAGGATGTTTACCGCCGCCGCCAATCTAGCCTCTACCAATCCTTGGGCCAGGGCGCTGGCGCTGGCGCTGTCGGGACAACTGGTTAGTACGATCTGATATTTGTGGTTGGGCATCGTGGAACTTGTCGCTCGGTCTCCCGTCAAATTTAGTATCGATGGTTTTTAGTTATTTGTTTAGACTCCTCCTACCGTAAATTAAAGCCTAGGGTGACCGCGTGTCACCCTTTTTTTATAGGCGGTTCCTGATGCCGTGGGGGGTAGCGCACGCCGATCGGGCACGTGCGTGCGCTTGCTTTCGACCCGATTTGCCCCCACGTCTAACGAAATTGCCGAACTAAAGCTTCACCACACAGGCCGCTCATGACCCAGCTCCTGTTTATCGTATTCCTCGTCGTGCCACTGGTTGAGATTTGGCTGCTCATCGAGGTGGGTAGTGTAATTGGTACTATCTGGACAGTGATACTGGTGGTATTGACGGCCATGATCGGCGCCGCGTTGGTACGTGCTCAGGGTCTTGCCACCCTTTCACGCAGCCAGGCCCAGCTGCGTGCGGGTGAGCTACCGGCGCTGGAGATGTTCGAGGGCGTGGCCCTAATTGTCGCCGGCGCACTACTGCTGACCCCGGGCTTCTTTACGGACATCGTTGGTTTTACCCTGCTTGTGCCGCCGTTACGTCGACGCTTGATTCGCACCGTCATGCAACGAAAGTTTATCCACCCCCCACCCAGCCCCGGAACGACCCCGCCCGGCGACCGACGCCGCACGTTGGACGGCGAATCCGAGCGCATCGACGACTAGAGTCAGGCTCCAGAATTTGCCAGCCATGGGTTGACTTTGGGGATCGCGGCATTATTATTAGCACTCGCTTAAAGCGAGTGCTAACAAAATCCCAACGGTTGGTGGTCCCACTTGAAATTTTTGATGGTGGGCCCCAGTAAAGGCAGTCTAGGCCCTTTACACGTGGTAGGCCTTCGGACGCAACAGTTTCAAGACAAAGGTAAGATAATCGGAGGAATTCGGTAATGAGTACTGCAGCCCTTAAAAAAGGAGCATCTAAAGGAGCATCTACAGTGAATATTCGCCCCCTGCATGATCGCGTGATCGTACGTCGCCTGGATGAGGACTCCAAGTCCCCCGGCGGCATCGTGATCCCAGATACCGCCAAAGAAAAGCCGATTCAAGGCGAAGTGATCGCTGTCGGTAATGGCAAGATCCTCGATAACGGCGATATCCGTCCGCTCGACGTGAAACCTGGAGATAAGATTTTATTCGGCAAATATTCTGGGACCGAAGTGAAGCTCGGTAGTGAAGAGCTACTCGTGATGCGCGAAGAAGACATCATGGGTGTGGTCGAAGGTTAATCATTCAAGTGACTTAAGTTGAGTCGTAGGAGAGCAAGAACATGGCAGCCAAAGAAGTAGTATTCGGTGAAAACGCCCGCAGTCGTATGTTGAAGGGCGTTAATATTTTGGCCGACGCGGTCAAAGTAACCCTCGGCCCCAAGGGTCGCAATGTCATTCTGGACAAATCTTTCGGTGCGCCGACTATCACCAAAGACGGTGTGTCGGTTGCGAAGGAGTTAGAGCTTAAGGACAAGTACGAGAACATGGGCGCGCAGATGGTGAAAGAGGTTGCGTCCAAGACTTCAGACGTGGCCGGTGACGGCACGACGACGGCGACGGTGCTCGCGCAGACGATGCTAGCCGGTGGCCTCAAGTCGGTAGCCGCAGGCATGGACCCCATGGATCTCAAGCGGGGGCTCGATAAGGCAGTTACCGCTACTGTTGACGAGCTCAAGAAAATTTCACGGGCTTGTTCCGATCACAAGGAAATCGCCCAGGTGGGTGCCATCTCCGCCAACTCCGATGAATCCATCGGTACAGTCATTGCGCAGGCCATGGACAAGGTCGGTAAGGAAGGCGTGATCACGGTGGAGGAAGGCCAGGGGCTCGAGAACGAGCTGGACATCGTGGAAGGTATGCAGTTCGATCGTGGTTACCTGTCGCCGTACTTCATCAACAAGCAAGATACGATGACGTCTGAGCTCGAGGATCCGTACATCCTGATCTACGATAAGAAGATTTCCAATATCCGTGACCTGCTGCCGGTGCTAGAGGCGGTAGCCAAGGCCAGCCGCCCGTTGTTTATAGTTGCCGAGGATGTGGAAGGGGAAGCGCTGGCGACGCTCGTCGTTAACAACATTCGTGGCATCCTCAAGGTCGCGGCCGTCAAGGCGCCCGGATTCGGTGATCGACGCAAGGCCATGCTGGAAGATATCGCCGTCTTGACCGGCGGCACGGTAATTTCCGATGAGGTCGGGTTGAGCCTGGAGAGTACCACCGTGGATTCCCTTGGCCAGGCCAAGCGTGTGCAGATCACCAAGGAAAATACCACCCTTATAGATGGTGCTGGCAAGAAGTCTCAGATCGAAGGCCGGGTCAACCAGATCCGCGCCCAGATCGAAGAGGCCACATCAGACTACGATAAGGAAAAAATGCAAGAGCGTGTAGCCAAGTTGGCCGGTGGTGTCGCGGTGATTAAAGTCGGTGCAGCTACCGAAATCGAAATGAAGGAAAAGAAGGCGCGTGTGGAAGATGCGCTCCATGCAACCCGCGCCGCGGTTGAAGAAGGTGTGGTACCCGGTGGCGGTGTCGCGCTTGTGCGCACACTCGATGCGCTCGGTAAATTGAAGGGCGACAACCACGACCAGGATGTCGGTATTAATATCGCCCGACGTGCCATGCAAGAGCCACTGCGTCTGATCGCCAGTAATGCCGGTGCCGAGGCTTCAGTCGTGTATCACCAGGTGGCCGGAGAAAAGGGTAACTACGGCTACAACGCCGCTACCGGTGAATATGGTGATCTGATGAAGATGGGAATCTTGGACCCCACCAAGGTCGTGCGCATCGCCCTACAGAACGCAGCGAGCATCGCCGGCCTTATGATCACCACCGAGGCCATGGTGGCTGAAATACCTAAGGAAGAAGAAAAGATGCCCGGTGGTGGTATGGGCGGCGGCATGGGTGATATGGGCGGCATGATGTAAGCCACGTCCCGATTCGTCATTACCAGAAGGGCCTTGCTTGTGCAGGGCCTTTCTTTATTGTAGGCGATGGGATCGAGGCGTGGCCGTAAGTCGTGAGGCGTGAACCGTGAGTCGTCAGGCAAAAGCACCCACGAGTTACACGCTGCGCGTTACCACTAACCACTAACGAATCACGATTCACGTATTTTTCTGGCCAGCATGACACCGTCGCGGACCGTCAGCAGAACGTTCTCCACTCGTGGGTCATGTTGTACGCGCCGGTTGAAGGCGACGAGAGCATGGTCGGATTGCTCTTTCGGCGCCAGCACGGCGCCCGACCATAGGGCGTTATCCGCGACCAACAAACCTCCCGTTCTCAACCGCGGCAACGCCAGGTCGTAATACGCACTATAGTTTTTCTTGTCGGCATCAAGGAAAATAAGGTCGAATTGTTGATCCATTGGTAGCGAGTTCAGGGTATCCAACGCTCGTGCCAGGCGGATTGTAATCTTGTGGCCGTGTGGACTGCGGTCAAAAAATGATTGTGCAATTTTGGCGCTCTCGGTATCGATTTCACAGCTAATAATTTCGCCGTCGTCGGGCAATGTTTCGGCCATGGTCAGGGCGGAGTAGCCAGTGTAAAGGCCAATCTCGAGGATGCGGCGCGCATCCGTGAGTCTTACCAACATTCGCAAGAGCGCGCCTTCAAGACGACCAACCAACATCTGCGGGTCAGCGCAGTGAGCGCGTGTATATTGTTCAAGCTCCGCCAGCAACGGTGTCGGTGCGGTGCTGTGGTTGGCGGCGTAGTCTTCTATGGGTCTGGGAACGATAGCTTTCATGGCGGCTTGTTGATGCTCCTGAAATCGAGAATTGTGGCCGAGATCATTATACCTGCGTCTACCTGACGTATTCATGGCAACATCCGCAAGAGAGCCCTAGTATCAATGTTAATGCACAGGTTACTCAAACGGGAAGTTCCTGGTGTTGTCTATGACTGAGTCAGTGCAATCCGGTTTTGTTCAGTCCCTCGAAGATATACCGCAACCTTTCCGACAGTCGGTGGAATCACATTGGCAACGCTTCTGCGCGACCACTGACTATCCTTGGAGTGGCAGCAACGCACGTGATTGTTTGCGCACTCTCCCGCGGGTGTGGGCTTGCAGCGAATTCGTTGCCCGTAGTTGTAGTCAGTATCCCCAACTGCTGACCGGGCTCATCGATAGCGGTGATCTGCAGACTACGTACGCGCCGCATACACTGATGACTCGGATAAGTGTGGGTATCGAATCGATAGAGAACGAATCAAGTCTTAAGCAAAGTTTGCGGACTTTTCGCCGACGCGAGCTATTACGCATCGCTTGGCGAGATCTGGCAGGGTGGGCGGACCTTTCGGAAATCATGCTCGATTTGTCGGCGCTTGCCGATGCTTGTATCGACTCGGCGCTGAGTTGGCTTTACCTGGCTGCCGAAGAAAAGTATGGAACGCCAATAGGCGCACACAGCGGCGAGCCAACGACCATGGCGGTACTCGGTTTAGGAAAGCTTGGTGGGCGCGAGCTCAACTTCTCCTCCGACGTTGATTTGATGTTTGCCTATAGCGAGCCAGGAGGAGCGACAACTGGTACGCGCACTTTAAGCAATCATGAGTTCTTTCTTTATCTGGGACAACGACTGGTCAATGTTCTGAGCGAGCCCACCGAGGATGGAATCGTTTTTCGGGTGGACATGCGGTTGCGGCCTAACGGCAATAGTGGCCCGTTGGCGCTTAGTTTTGGAGCCTTTGAGCAGTACTACCAAACCCACGGCCGAGAGTGGGAGCGTTATGCGCTGATTAAGGCGCGGATAGTTGCCGGCGATCGACGAGCGGGTGATGCGCTATTGGTCGATTTACAACCGTTTGTTTACCGCAAGTATCTGGATTACGGAGCCATAGAGGCGCTGCGCGAAATGAAGGCCATGATTAACCGCGAGTTGCGGCGTAAAGGTATGCCAGACAACATCAAGCTCGGACCTGGCGGAATTAGGGAGATCGAGTTCATCGGCCAAGCGTTTCAACTCATACGGGGCGGTCGCGAGCGCGATCTTCGGGAACACAGCATTTTGAAGGTGCTGCAAAAACTAAGCAGCGCCGGGTATTTGTCCCAACACGCGATAACTGATTTGACCAATGCATATGTATTCCTGCGCGATACCGAGAATCGGCTACAGATGTTCGCCGATCGCCAAACGCATGAATTGCCCAGCGGCGAGCTCGAGCGATTGCGTTTATCGATTGCTATGGGCTTTTCTGATTGGGCTTCGTTTGAGACAAGGCTGCGACGCCACATGGACACCGTGCAAGGGCATTTCGATCAGTTGTTTGCGACACCGCAGGCGGAGGCTGAGGACGATAATGACCAAGAACTGTTGGGCGTATGGCTGGAGTCGTTAGACACCGAAACGTCGCACCAACTTCTGTTCGATAGCGGGTTCGACAGGCCGGAGGAAGTACATGCCTTGCTACGTGAGCTGCGCGCCGGTCCTGCATATAGTGCGTTCTCAAGTGAGGGGCGCAGCCGTATGGACAAAGTTGTCCCATTATTGTTGGCGTCAGCAGGATCGACCGACAAACCGCTGGCGACACTGGTGCAATTGATTAAATTGATCGAATCTATCGGCCGGCGCTCGGCCTATTTGGTCTTGTTGCTTGAGAATCCCGATGCCCTGTCGCAGCTAGTACGGCTGTGCGCTGCCAGCAGCTGGATCGCGAGCTGGATCAGCCAACACCCGGTGTTATTGGATGAGTTGATCGATCCCGCCAGCCTCTACGCGCTGGCAACAAAGGAAACACTTTCGTTGGAGCTGGCAGAACGGCTGCGTCAGGTCGGAGACGAAGATTTGGAAATGCAGATGGAAGTCCTGCGTGAGTTTAGACACGGTCACGTGCTACGTGTGGCGGCGGCTGATGTGGGGCCGGGGTTGAATCCAGAACAGGTATCGTCGCAGCTCGCGTGTATCGCCGAGGTAGTGTTGCAAACTAGCTTGGAGCTGGCGTACGCTGCCTTGGCGAAGAAACACGGCGAACCCAAGTGGAAAGTAAATGAGTCGCAAAAGCCGGACTTTGCGGTTATCGCCTACGGCAAGCTCGGCGGCTTGGAGCTTAGTTACGGCTCCGATCTCGACTTAATCTTCCTGTATGACGGGGATGGCGCTGGCACTGACGGACCAAGACCGATCGCCACCGAGGTCTTCTTTGTCCGCCTGGGCCAACGAATCATTCATATGCTTACCACTCGCACCCACGCCGGGTTGCTGTATGAGGTTGATATGCGTCTGCGACCGAGCGGCAAAGCAGGTCCGCTCGTGACCACGCTGCCGGCGTTTCGCGATTACCAACATGAACGCGCGTGGACCTGGGAGCATCAAGCATTGGTGCGGGCCCGTGCTGTCGTCGGTAGCCACGATCTTTGTCGGCGCTTTGTCGCAGTTCGGCGAGAGATACTTTGCGTACGACGCCATCCTGAGCAATTGCGCAAAGACATTAGACAGATGCGAGCACGGATGGAGTCCGCCCAAGCCGATCACGATCCGACCCTGTTTGATATCAAACACGATCGCGGAGGTATCGTCGATATCGAATTTATGGTCCAATATTGGGTCTTGCTGTTGGCGGCGGATAATCCCGGGCTGACCGAATACACTGACAACATCAGCATCTTGGAGGCGTTGGCCGACGCAGGCTTGCTGGATGCCGAACGTGCGCAACTGCTGGTCGAAGCCTACCGTCGCTATCTTTCCACTGAGCATCGTTTGAAGCTGGCGGAACGGAAACCGTTGATTGCGCACAGTGAGCTCTCCGGGCTCCCCGAACGCGTGGCGATGTTGTGGCGGGATTTGTTTGAGCGCAATTCGGTTGCCGACTAAACTTGCCAGCATGTGACGAACCTAAAGATATATATCGGGATTCTTAAAGATGTCGTTCGCTGATCGTGATGGTGTCATCTGGTATGACGGTGAGCTGGTTCCCTGGCGTGAGGCCACCACACATGTCTTAACTCACAGCCTTCATTACGGATTGGGTGTATTCGAGGGCGTACGCGCATATAAGACCGATAAAGGTCCTGCCATCTTTAGAATGAGAGAACACACCGATCGATTGTTTCGCTCGGCACATATCGTCGGTATAAAGATTCCGTTTGATAAAGAAGCGATCAACACCGCTATGCGTGATGTTGTGAGCAAAAATAATCTAGACAGCGCATATATTCGGCCGATCTGTTTCTACGGTTCCGAGGGTATGGGTCTACGGGCTGACAACCTTAGAGTTCATGTCGTGGTTGCGGCCTGGCACTGGGGCGCATATCTCGGTGAAGAGAATATGGAGAAGGGTATTCGTATCAGAACCTCCTCGTTTACACGTCACCATATTAACGCGGCTATGTGTCGCGCGAAGGTGACCGGCCATTACTTCAATTCCATTATGGCACTGCACGAGGCACAGTCGTGTGGTTACGATGAGGCGTTGTTACTCGATGCTCAGGGCTATGTCATGGAGGGAAGCGGAGAGAATATATTCATTGTCCGTGATGGTGGTATCTATACGCCAAATCTGTCATCTGTACTCGATGGCATCACGCGCGATACAATATTTCAGCTGGCGGCGGAAATCGGTAATCTGGTAAAGGAAAAACAGATCACGCGCGATGAAGTTTATATTGCAGATGAAGCGTTTTTTACGGGCACAGCGGCAGAGGTAACGCCGATAAGAGAGCTTGATGGACGAACCATTGGTCCGGGGCGCCGTGGACCAGTTACCGAAGAGCTGCAAAGCCTATACTTTGATCAGGTGCATGGACGGCGAACCCAGCATCCTGAGTGGCTAATTGTGGTTAAATAACGTGAAGTGCCGGTAGGTGCTACTCGAATGACGGAAGATACGACCCCCAACAAAGAAACGCGCTACGAAATTACCCCCAAGGACCTACCCTTGCATTGCCCGTTGCCGGGTGCAAGTTTGTGGAATTCACATCCTAGGGTTTTTCTACCCATCGACAAAAGCGGCGAAGAGCGATGTCCCTACTGCGGCGCATTGTATGTACTGTTGGACGATGCAGAGTAATAGATCCGAGTCGCATTGTTAATCTATCTAGTTATAAGTTGATATCCAGTCTGCCCTTGCGTGCGTTCAGCGGGGTTTTGGTGATGAGATAGTTATGTCGGAAACAATCCTTGTCATCGGTCCGGCCTGGATCGGCGACATGGTGATGGCGCAAAGCCTTTTTAAACTGATTAAGCAACGCCGACCACAGGCCCAGATAGATGTGGTAGCCCCGGCCTGGGCCGAGCCTTTACTGGCGCGCATGCCGGAAGTGGCACAAGCCTTTTCGCTACCGATTGGGCACGGGCAGCTCGGGTTGGGGTCACGTTGGGAGCTTGGTCGCCGCCTGCGAGAGCGGGGCTATGAACAGGCGATCATTTTACCGAACTCGTTCAAGTCTGCGCTTATCCCGTTCGTAGCATCCGTGCGTCGCCGCACCGGTTTTCTCGGCGAATACCGCTGGGGCCTGCTGAATGATGTGCGGCGGTTAGACAAAAAGATACTGCCGCGGAGGGTAGATACCTATATCGCACTCGGTTTGGAGAAAGGAGAGCCGATGCCAGCGGTAGTCCCGTATCCCAGTCTGACTGTATCGCCTAGCGATGCAAAGGCTACTCTGGAGAAGTTCTCTGTAGAACACCCTTCTGGCCCCGTCTTAGGGATATGTCCAGGTGCGGAATACGGCCCGACTAAGCAATGGCCGGCGTCGTACTACGCCGAAGTCGCGAACAACAAACTCAAACAGGACTGGCAAGTTTGGCTATTCGGTTCGGGCAAAGATGTGCCAATCACGGAGGAGATACAGGCGCTGACCGACGGCCGCTGTCTGAACCTTGGTGGGCGCACGAGTCTGGACGAATGTATAGATCTTATGTCGTTGTTGACGACTGTGGTTACCAACGATTCCGGCCTGATGCACGTGGCGGCTAGTCTCGACCGGAACTTGGTCGCTATCTACGGATGTACTTCTCCTGAACATAACCCACCACTTCATTCGCGCGCTACGGTACTGTACCTGGGGCTTGATTGTAGTCCCTGTTACCAGCACGAATGCCCA
>Ga0209980_10000023_pt1 | contig 68904 bp, 64 predicted proteins | sample CR02metaG_FD_183611 | JGI IMG/M metagenome (GOLD analysis project Ga0209980, IMG submission 183611) | Deep subsurface microbial communities from Mariana Trench to uncover new lineages of life (NeLLi) - CR02 metaG (SPAdes) (version 2) | ecosystem: Environmental > Aquatic > Marine > Ocean trench...
CTCCAAGTATATGTTCCAGAACGAGATGCTTATCATCCAGCAGACCAAGGCAATGCGGAACACCCTGCACTCCCTGCAAGCGTTCATAGATTTCGTACTCCCGTCGAATCGTGGTCTGTCCCAATCTCCGCCAGAAAAAAGGCCCGCGAGCCCTTTTGACGACGAAATTTCCGAACGGTGTTTCATATAACTCTACGAATGCTTGATAGCCAGCACCTAAACGTAATCCCTTGATGTATGGTTTCCCAGAAAGGTATTTATCTAGTTGATCAAGCCGAACGGAATCTAGGGATCGCTGCGGGATCGAAGTCACGGTAAGTGCCACGCTACATACGCGAACCAGAGCAATACGAAGATCACGATAATAGGTTCTCCGTTCTGTCGAGAACTTTTCCAGAAGGACCAACTGCCCTGTCTGATCGCGGTGAGATTGGAAAACGTTGGTATCAACGCGGGAATTCGGGTCGACCAATTCTCCCAGTCGGCGCTGAATAGACGTTTCAGTTTTCGGTCTTCGTATTCGATCGCCGTAGGATAGTAAAACCAGAAAAACAGTAGCGCCAACATCGCACTCCACCAAGCCGCACTGATGATAGAAAAACCACTAATTATCAAGATGTTACCCGTGTAGAGTGGGTGGCGTACCAAGGCATAAGGGCCATAAGTCGCAAGCTGTTCGTTCTTCAAAATAAAACCGCTGGCATAGACGCGCAGACCCATTCCCGCAAGAATCGGTGGCGCTCCTATCAATAGCAACTCGAATGTAGGTCGCGAGACAAGAGCGAAAAACGCTATCAGCACGATGGCGAGAACTTGTCGTGACGCTTCATGGTATCGAAGTTCTCGAACGGCGCGACTCAATCCGGTGAGCGGCGGTAGATCTACTGTTCGGTGTGACATAGTGGCGGAATTCTCCGTGACGTGCTCTGTTGCTCTGTTCGCTAGGGTGTCGGAGTACGAATCACAGTTCCGCAGCACTACGTAGTGCTGGACGGGATAGATTGCGCGCGGCGGCGTCGGTAACCAGCACGTCATCTTCAATTCGGAGGCCACCGTAAGGAACAAGCGCCGCAATCTTATCCCAGTTCACGCTGCGTCCTAACGGTAACTGCTTCAGTTTATCCAATAGTGACGGGATAAAATAGATACCCGGCTCTATCGTAATGACAAATCCCGGTTCGAGCACCCTGGTGAGTCTCAGCATCGGATGGTCATTCGGTGGCCGGCGTTGATCGCCCTCTGAAGTTACGAGGTGTCCTCCGGCATCGTGGACCTGTAATCCGAGGAGATGTCCGAGTCCATGTGGCAGGAACGTTCGCGTGATGCCATTCGTGTACGCTTCCTCGTCACTGCAGCGAATCAGTCCGTGTTCCTTGAGGACGCCTGCCAGTAACCGATGCGTCGTATCGTTGAGTTCTATGAAGTCCGTACCGTTCAGCGCCTGATCGCATAAACTCTGCTGCATGATTTCCATTGAGTCGATCAGTGACTGGAATCGCACCTCGCCCTGCGCAAGCGTTCGAGTGATGTCCGAGGCATAACCGTTGACTTGTGCGCCTGCATCGAGCAAAAAAGATCGAGCTTTGCTGGGCGCTTCGCGCTGAAGATTCTGATAGTGAAGGATTGAGGCATGCTCGTTTAGGGCGACGATATTTGGATACGGAAGCTCCGCTTCGGTTTGTTCGCTGGCCGTGCAGTAGGTCTGGTGGAGGTGGAATTCGGAAGCTCCATCGCGGAGTGCGCGTTGTGCGGCTACGTGACCGACGGCGGCGATTGCGTTGGCACGCTCAATACATCGGATCTCATATGGTGTCTTGTAGGCGCGAAAGTAGTCAAGATGATCGAGAAGCGTTTGATCGTTTACCGACGAGAAACTTGCGGTGTGTCGGGCCGGTTCACCGATGACCGCTACGCCCGAACTGACGGAGCCGAGTTCTTTCATCACGGCGGCCGCTGACGCAGCCTGCCGGATGTCGAAGTGCTCCACCCAGTAACCGGCAGCGTTCTGAGGAGGCTCGTGCCAGAAACCCTGCTCGCGTAGGTCGATCAGAATCGGTCGCTCGCCCGGGATCAGTTTGAGTGCGGATCCCGGATGGTCGGTCAGAGGAAGCCAGGCTTTGAAATAGGGCTCGACCGCATAAGCATACGTCAGGTCGTCGCGGAATCGTGTCTTCTGTGCACCGGAGAATACAATCACACTGTCGAGGCGAGCTGCAGCTAGTGCCGCAGATAAACGCTCGTCCCACTCTGCTAAATGCTGGACGTAGAGCTCTGCCCACTCGGGCTGCGAATTCTTTTCTGTCATGGGCTCGATCTAGTCGCTCATACCAAACAATCTATTAACAGTGCGGGAAAACTCGTGAATAATAGGGCTCCTGGTAGCAGGGTCCAAGCCCAGAGGCTTGATGGGCCCTTGAGCTAGAAGTCATCGAGGGCCATTTCTCGGTAGTGTTGATGGCGTGAATCTCAGGTTCGATTGATGGATAGGCCATTCAAGCAGCAGTTCGCAACCCGTTCCGTCGTGATGGCTGCCCGTGGTATTGCTGCGACGAGTCATCCGCTTGCTACACAAATTGCCGTGCAGATTCTTCGGCAGGATGGGTCTGCAGTGGACGCCGCGATCGGCGCCAACGCGGCACTGGGATTGATGGAACCGACCGGGGCGGGTGTCGGTGGCGATCTTTTCGCGATCGTCTGGGACGCGAAGCAACAACGGTTGCGCGGACTCAATGCCAGCGGTCGCTCGCCGCTCAGTCTGACATTGGACAAACTACAGGCGATGGGGTTAGAGAAGATCCCAGCCTACGGGCCACTGTCGGTCAGCGTACCGGGGGCTGTCGACGGATGGCTGGAGCTTCACGCGGCATTCGGCAAGCTTGAATTCTCGGAGCTTCTTGCACCGGCAATCGAGTACGCCGAGCGAGGCTTCGCGGTGACAGAGGTCATCGCGGGCGAGTGGGCAGCCAGCGCCATGGTACTCGAAGAATTTCCGGGCTATGCCGATGTCTTCATGCCTGGAGGACGGGCACCCGCTGCCGGGGACGTGTTTAGGAATCCACGACTCGCGATGACCTATCGCGCGATCGCAGAGCGGGGACGCGCAGCTTTCTACGAAGGTGAGATTGCACGAGAGATCGAGGATTATATGCGTGGCAACGGCGGCTATTTGCGCGCGGAGGATCTCGCTCAGCATCGCTCGGAATGGGTAGAACCTGTCTCCACGAACTATCGAGGCTATGATGTCTGGGAGCTGCCACCGAACGGCCAGGGGATAGCGGTGCTACAAATGCTAAACATCCTTGAGGCCTATGATCTGGGCGCGCTCGGTTGGGGAAGCCACCACTACCTGCACTTGTTGATCGAGGCGAAGAAGCTCGCATTCGAGGATCGTGCTCACTACTATGCCGATCCGGCGTTCGTCGACGTTCCAGTGACTAGGCTAATCTCCAAAGAATACGCGCAGGAGAGACGGCAATTGATTGATCCGCTGAAGGCATCCCGTGAACTCGAATATGGGGATCCCGATTCGCTGCAACACGGCGACACGGTTTATCTGACGGTCGCGGACCAGGACGGCAATATGGTGTCGCTGATTCAGAGCAACTATCGCGGTATGGGTTCGGGGATGACACCCGGTCAGCTCGGATTCGTGCTTCACAACCGGGGCGAACTGTTTAGTCTGAGTCCGGCTCATCCTAACGTCTACAAGCCCGGCAAGCGCCCGTTTCATACCCTCATTCCGGCGTTTGTCACGAAGGATGACAAGCCGTTCTTGAGTTTCGGTGTGATGGGTGCCGACATGCAACCCCAAGGGCATGTGCAGATACTCGTGAACCTCATAGATTTCAGGATGAACGTTCAACAGGCGGGTGATGCGCCACGAGTCCGGCATAACGGTTCGAGCACACCCACCGGCGAGAAGATGTCGAATGGTGGAGTTGTGTTTCTCGAATCCGGCCATGGTCCCGAAACATTAGCGGCTCTGGAGGCGCTAGGTCATGTGATCAGCCGCGACGACTCGGCCTATGGAGGCTATCAAGCTATTCGCTGGGACCAGGAGCGACGCGTCTATCAAGGTGCGTCGGAGTCGAGGAAAGACGGCCATGCGGCAGGCTACTAGTGGCCCAACAAGGCTATATTGATGGACCACTAGCTTCGGGTTGAGAGCGATGGATAGAGTATTAACGGGAATCACGACGACGGGGACTCCGCATATCGGTAACTATGCTGGAGCCATTCGTCCGGCGGTCGCCGCGAGTCAGGCCGGAGACGTGGAGTCATTTTTCCTGATCGCTGATTATCACTCACTTGTGAAGGGTGAGGCCCCCGAACAGGTGGCTCAGTCGACGCTGGAGATTGCAGCAAGTTGGTTGGCGACCGGGCTCGATCCGGAAAGCATTTTTTATCGTCAATCCGACGTGCCCGAGATCATGGAGTTGACGTGGATATTGACGTGCATGACGGCCAAGGGACTCATGAACCGCGCGCATGCTTACAAAGCGGCTGTCGCCGAGAATCAGGCCAGGGCGAACAAGGATCCCGACAACGGTATCGCGATGGGATTGTTCTGCTATCCGATCTTGATGGCCGCAGACATTCTGATCTTCAAGGCGAACAAAATTCCCGTCGGCAAGGATCAGGTTCAGCATGTCGAGATGGCTCGTGATATCGCCGGACGTTTCAATTTTCGCTATGGAGAAATTCTTGTGCTCCCGGAGGCGGTAGTCGGTAAGAGTACAGCTGTATTGCCTGGGCTCGACGGGAGAAAGATGTCGAAAAGCTACGGCAACACGATTCCGTTATTCGCCGAGGAGAAACAGCTACGCAAGCTGATTATGCGAATAAAAACGAACTCTCAGGAGCCGGGCGAGCCGAAGGATCCGGATTCGAGCTCATTGTTCGCTATCTACAGCGCGTTTGCCGATCACGAGGAAACAGAGGCGTTGCGGACCCGGTACGCCGACGGCATCAGCTGGGGCGAGATGAAAACCGTGTTATTCGAATATCTCAATGATCACCTGAAGACGGCACGGGAGGAATATCGGCGTCTGCTGGCCGCCCCCGACCATGTCGAAGACGTTCTACAACAAGGTGCCCAGAGGGCTCGGGCGATAAGCGGTCCGGTTCTGGCAAAAATTCGAGATGCTGTCGGCATAAAACCTCTGGGTTAACCCGCGTCTTGCACCAGGCGGTCGCGATCATCCGGAGTTCTGATGCGATCGGCGCGTTAGCGGGGCGCCGCTCGTGGTTCCGGCTTCGAGCGAGCCTCCGCCTTGAGTAACTCGCCGAGACATTGCCCGGTATGAGACTCAGCATGCGCGACTATCATCTCCGGCGTTCCGGTAGCGACGACCTCTCCGCCGCCGAGCCCGCCTTCCGGGCCAAGATCGATAATCCAGTCTGCCGTTTTGATCACTTCGAGATTGTGCTCTATGACGACGATGGTATTGCCCTGGTCTCTAAGTTTGTATAGAACCTCCAAGAGCTGAGCGATATCGTGAAAATGCAGACCGGTTGTAGGCTCGTCGAGTATGTATAACGTTGAGCCCGTACTGCGCTTGGATAGTTCCTTCGCTAGCTTCACCCGCTGTGCTTCTCCGCCCGACAGCGTTGTCGCATTCTGTCCGAGCGTGATATACGTCAGTCCCACCGCCGCAAGTGTTTCGAGCTTTTTGGCAATTTGCGGAATATTTTGGAAGAACGCCAAAGCATCTTCCACTGTCAATTGCAGGACCTCGTGGATGTTCTTCCCCTTGTAGCGAATGTCCAAGGTCTCGCGGTTGTAACGTTTGCCGACACAGACATCGCAGGAGACGTAGATGTCGGGTAAGAAATGCATCTCGACTTTGATGACACCGTCACCCTGGCAGGATTCGCAGCGACCCCCTTTGACGTTGAAGCTGAATCGTCCTGGCAGATATCCACGCGAGCGAGCTTCCTGCGTAGCCGCGAAGAGTTCTCGAATCGGAGTGAATAACCCGGTGTAAGTGGCGGGGTTTGACCGCGGCGTTCGACCGATCGGACTCTGACTGATGTCGATCACCCGATCGATCTGCTCTAGCCCTGTCACGCTGTCGAACGGAGCAGCATCAACTGTGGCGTTATTAACCTTCGCCGCGGCCAGCCGGTATAGAGTGTCATTGATCAGTGTGCTCTTACCGGAGCCCGAGACGCCCGTAACGCACGTGATGAGCCCTAGCGGAATATCGATGTCAATGTTCTTGAGATTGTTGCCGCGAGCGCCGGAGATGCTAATGACCGTTTGCGGGTCGAATGCGCGTCGCTCGGGCGGTAGCGGTATCCTGCGACGGCCGGCCAGATATTGTCCAGTCAAGGAAGCGGGATTCTTCTTGATGTCTTCCGGTGTGCCTTCGGCGACGACCTGACCGCCGTGGATTCCGGCGCCGGGTCCCAGATCCACGACGTGGTCCGCCGCGAGTATCGCTTCCGCATCGTGTTCTACAATTAATACCGTGTTGCCGAGGTCACGCAGTTGTCGAAGCGTTTCTAGTAGTCGCCTGTGATCTCTCTGATGCAGCCCGATTGACGGTTCGTCGAGAATATACATGACACCCACGAGGCCCGAGCCGATCTGACTCGCCAGCCTGATGCGTTGAGCTTCGCCTCCGGACAGGGTTTCCGCGCTCCGGTCCAGCGTGAGGTAATCGAGGCCGACGTCCGCCAGAAAGTTGACTCGATTCCGAATTTCCTTGACGATCGTTTCGGCAATCTCACCACGCCAGCCGTCGAGTTTGAGGCCGGTAAAAAATTTCAGCGCTTCACTGACGCTTAATGCGGTGATCTGCGGCAATGAGTTGCCCTGTATAAATACACTGCGCGCCGCCTCGTTCAGGCGCGTTCCTCCGCAGCTCTCGCATGAGCGAGTGCTCTGGTACTTGCCCAATTCTTCTCTGACTGCATTTGATTCTGTTTCCTGGTAGCGGCGCTGCATATTGGGAATGATGCCTTCGAATTCATGTCGCCACTTACTCTCGCTCCCTTTGGCGCTGATATAGGCAAATTCAATTCGTTCTCCCTTACTGCCGTATAGCACGACGTCTTGAATATGCTTCGTGAGGGACTCGAAAGGCGCTTCTATGTCGAACGAATAGTGTTTGGCCAGTGATTGGATCAGCTGGAAATAGTATGGATTTCGGCGGTCCCACCCTCGTACCGAACCACCGGCGAGCGATAGATGTGGATGCATTACTACACGCTGCGTATCGAAAAAGCGGCGAACTCCGAGTCCGTCACATTCCGGACAGGCGCCAGACGGACTATTGAACGAGAAGAGGCGTGGTTCAAGCTCGGCGATGCTATAGCCACAGATGGAACAGGCGAACTTATTCGAGAAGACCATCGCAGCTTCGGCCGGTGCGTCGAGTAGCACGATCTGCGCAACACCCTCAGCGAGCATCAACGCCGTCTCGAAAGATTCCGCGAGTCTGAGCCGCACCTCGGGCCGAACTCGCAGTCGATCCACCACGACTTGGATATCGTGTTTGCGCCGCTTGTTTAAACTCGGCGGGTGGTCGAGTTCGATGACCTCAGCATCGATTCGAGCGCGGACGAAACCCTGAGCCCGGAGATCCGCGATCAGCTGGCTGTGCTCGCCCTTGCGTGCGGTAACGACCGGCGCCAGCAGCATCACGCGTGTCCCGTTCTCTAGAGCGAGGACCTGGTCGACCATCTGGGACACATTCTGGACGTCCAATACGGTGTGGTGTATCGGGCATGACGGGATCCCGGCCCGGGCGAACAGTAAGCGCAGGTAGTCATAGATTTCCGTGACCGTACCGACCGTAGAACGCGGGTTATGGGACGCCGATTTCTGTTGGATGGAGATGGCTGGCGAGAGCCCTTCGATATGATCGACTTCTGGCTTCTCCATCATCGACAGAAACTGCCGCGCGTAGGTCGAGAGAGATTCGACGTAGCGGCGTTGCCCCTCAGCATAGAGAGTGTCGAAGGCGAGCGACGATTTTCCCGAGCCGGACAATCCGGTGAGCACAATCAGCCGCTCCCGGGGCAGGTCGAGGTTGATGTTCTTCAGATTGTGGGTGCGGGCACCGCGAATCTGAATGTGGCTCGTGGACACCGCTTTGGTCCTTCGCGCAGGCAATCCCCTACTATACGACGCCGCAAAACCCCGGCGCAAAGGTCTACTGCTGGAACGCCAGAGCTTACCGCCATACTCAAAGCTGCGGTGACCGACACAGGCGGGCGTGATAGCTGATGTCGCGCCGACAGGTGATCTGAAGGCCTGTTTTTCCGCGGTCCGCCGATTAATCCGGGTGCCTTTGTCGAGACCGCAGCGTACAATAATCGGCTCGGGCCAGCATGAAGCCGGGCACAAGATTACTTGAGGAGTTCGAATGGCAAGAGGTATCAATAAGGTTATTCTGGTCGGTAACCTGGGCGCAGATCCAGAGTCACGGGCCATGCCCAGCGGCAGCGCTGTGACGAACATCCGCGTGGCGACGAGTGAGTCCTGGAAGGATAAGAAGACCGGTGATCAGCAAGAGCGGACTGAGTGGCATAACGTCGCCTTTTTTGGTCGTCTCGCGGAGGTGGCGGCGGAATATCTGCGTAAGGGCTCGCAAGTCTATATCGAGGGCAAGATCCGCACTCGCAAGTGGCAGGACCGCGACGGCAACGATCGATGGTCTACAGAGATCATCGCGAACGAGATGCAGATGCTCGGCGGTCGTGCGGGTTCGGGCGCGCCGGCGCCAACGGTTGTTGCCGAGGCCCCGCCCGCTAGTACGGAGTTCGACGACGACATTCCGTTCTGATGTTGAGCCCGGAGACATCTACGGCAGTCTCGTCAACCACCCCGTTGCAGCAATCGCGCGGCTGAACTCGCCGGATTACACGTATTTATACTTATATAACAATAGCTTAAGATAATATGCCTGATCGACTTTTCATCAAGACGTTTGGCTGCCAAATGAATGAATACGATTCGGCGAAGATGGTCGACGTTCTCAAGGAGGCGTTGGATGTCGAAGAGACCGAACACGCAGAAGAGGCGGACATCCTGCTTCTCAATACCTGCGCGATCCGCGAAAAAGCCCAGGAGAAAGTGTTCTCCCAGCTCGGCCGGTGGCGGCTACAGAAGCGCGACAGACCGCAGACGATTATCGGCGTAGGCGGCTGTGTGGCCAGCCTGGAAGGTGAGGCGATTTTACGTCGCGCACCATTCGTCGACCTGGTCTTCGGTCCTCAAACCCTGCATCGGCTACCGGCGATGATCGCGAAGGTGCGCGCCGGTCACCCTGGAGTCGTCGACGTCAGTTTTCCTGAGATAGAGAAGTTCGATCGAATCCCTGCGGCCAAGGAGTCGTCGTGCACGGCCTTCGTCTCGGTCATGGAGGGGTGCAGCAAATATTGTACTTTCTGTGTCGTGCCTTATACGCGCGGTGAGGAATTCAGTCGGCCGCTTGACGACGTCATCGCGGAGATCGCTGGTCTTGCGGATCTCGGTGTGAAGGAAGTCAATCTCCTTGGACAGAACGTCAATGCCTATCGGGGACCAGCCCACGGGGGTGGCTACGCCGACCTCGCAACGCTGATTCACTACGTGGCCGCCATCGAGGGTATCGAGCGTATCCGCTTCACCACCTCCCACCCGGTAGATTTTACGAAGCCATTGATCGAAGTCTTCGGCCAGGTCGAGCAGCTTGTGAATTACTTGCACTTACCGGTGCAAAGCGGCTCTAATCGGATACTTAGGCTCATGAAGCGTGGCCACACGATCGAGTCGTATAAAGAAAAAATCCGGATGCTGCGTGCCGTCAGGCCGGATATTTCGATTTCATCAGACTTTATCGTCGGCTTTCCTGGTGAAGAAGACGCGGATTTCGAAGCGACGCTGGATCTGATCCGTGAGGTGGGCTTCGATCAGTCATTCAGCTTTATCTACAGCCCCCGGCCCGGTACTCCCGCAGCTTCGATCCACGATCCGATACCCCGGGCAGTCAAACAACGCCGGCTCGCGGAGCTTCAGGCGTTGATAAGCAGCCAGGCCAGCGCTATCAGCCGTGAGATGATCGGCCAGGTACAACGCGTGCTAGTGGAGAGGCCGTCGAGAAAGTCACCGCTGGAATTGTCAGGGCGGACCGAGAACAATCGTTGGGTCAATTTCTTAGGCGATCCACAACTGGTCGGCTTGTTCACCAATGTCATGATTGTTGCGGCGCTGCCAAACTGTCTGCGAGGACGGCTGCACGCAGCGACAGTAGCCCGATCCGTTGCCTGACACCGCTCAGAGCGCTAACTCAGTTTATGTCAGCCTGTCGCCGAATGATCATCGGCGCATGGCAAATCTGTGCGGCCCCCTTGACGAGCACCTGCGGCAGATCGAGGACCGGCTCGAGATTAGGCTCAAGAATCGCGGCAATCGCTTCCAGTTGGAAGGGTCCGAGCAGGCTACGGACGTCGGCCGTCGAGTACTAGAGGAACTGTATGCCCTGACCGAGGCTGAAACACTAGATTTAGAACGGGTGCACATCAGTCTGCAGGAACACGCGCGGCTGGACCGCGCAGCCCAGGCAGACAACCTGATATTCCACACGAGACGCCGTGATATTCGTGCCAGAGGACCTAACCAGCTCGGGTATGCTCGCGCCATGCGAGACAAGGATCTGACGTTCGGTATCGGGCCGGCCGGTACCGGGAAAACTTATCTCGCCGTTGCTGCCAGCGTCGACGCATTGGAGGCCGATCTCGTTCGCCGTATCGTGCTGGTGCGACCTGCTGTAGAGGCGGGTGAGAAGCTCGGGTTCCTTCCCGGTGACATGTCTCAGAAAGTCGATCCTTATCTTAGGCCAATGTACGATGCGCTCTACGAGATGTTGGGCTTCGAGCGGGTCGGGCGTTTAATCGAGAGAAATGTCATAGAGATCGCGCCGTTGGCTTTTATGCGCGGACGCACCCTGAACGAATCCTTCGTGATTCTCGACGAGGCTCAAAACACGACCGTCGAGCAGATGAAAATGTTTCTGACCCGGATCGGTTCCAGCTCCCGCGCCGTGGTAACGGGAGACGTGACGCAGACGGATTTACCGCCTGGGCGCGAGTCCGGGCTCAAACATGCCAGCCGAGTGCTGGACGGCCTAACGGAAGTCGAGTTCGTGTACTTCGGTGCCGATGATGTCGTGCGTCATCCGTTGGTGCAAAGAATCGTCGAGGCTTACGCTCGAGAAGCAGAACTCGCGCGAAAAGGGCACCGCGATGACGGCGACCGATAAGCGCGGCCGACTGGAGATCCATGTTCAGAACGTTTCTTCGTGCGAGTCGGTGCCGAGCGCCGAGATTCTGAAGACGTGGGTTCGGTGTGCGTTAGGTAACGATCTACGCGGCGCGCTGACGGTACGGATAGTCGACGAGCCGGAAAGCGCCGATCTGAACGAGCGCTATCGGCACGTCCAGGGAGCGACCAACGTGCTTGCTTTCCCGGCGGATGAGTCAGTTCTAGCGCCGATGAATGAGCTGCCGTCGGCTGGAGACCTGGTTATCTGCGCACCCGTACTCGAGCAAGAGGCCTGCGTTCAGGGCAAGTCGCTGCAAGCTCACTGGGCGCACATTTCTATCCATGGCGCGCTGCATATGCTGGGTTTCGGTCATGACCGTGACGAAGCGGCGCAGGTAATGGAGGCCAGAGAAATCGAGCTTCTAGCATCACTGGGGTTTGGCGATCCTTACTAGCGGTCCACCAATACAACCTTGTTGGACCACCAGCGACGGTTGATCTCTTGCAAGCCGCTCACGGGAATTGCAAGATATGGGGCATCGATGCCTGACGAATTACCTGCCAATAAAAACATCGGCGCAAGGCCTGGTTGGTGGTCTCGGCTGATTCCTCGCCGCGGCAACGTGGCCGAGAAAAGAGACGACATCGCCGCCTACCTGACCGAGTGCCGACGGCGAAACCTGTTGGCCGGCGAGGAGCATGCGATGCTCCAAGGAGTCCTGGAAGTCTCGGAAACGCAGGTCCGAGACATCATGGTGCCTCGTTCGCATATGGTGGTCCTGGATCTGGAAGATCCTTTCGGCGAACTGCTCGATACGATTTTGGCATCCGGCCACTCACGTTTTCCCGTTATCGGCGAGGATCGGGATCAGATCATCGGCATTCTGTTGGCCAAAGATCTCCTGAAACGCTTCAAAGAAGGGAAAATGACTGACGAGCTGGATCTGCGAGAGTTGCTCCGTGCGCCGGTGTTCATTCCGGAGAGTAAACGGTTGAATGCCCTTCTGACACAGTTCAAGGAAAGCCATAACCATATCGCGATCGTTGTCGACGAATACGGTGGGGTGGCCGGGCTCGCAACGATCGAGGACGTACTCGAGCAGATCGTCGGCGACATCGATGACGAGCATGACCCAGAGGAGGCCGAGAACATTCAAGTCCAGGACGATGGCCGGATCATTGTGCTCGCGCTTACGAGAATCGACGACTTCAACGAGTATTTCAACGTCGCGTTGAGCGATGAGGAATATGACACCGTCGGCGGCCTCATCATGCACGAGCTCGGCCGTCTGCCGCGTGGAGAAGAGGTGCTTGAGTTCGGCGGGTTCCGGTTCAGCATATTGCGGGCGGATCGCAGACGAATTTATACGTTGGAGGCTCGCCGCCTCTCCGATCCCGACGCTGATTGATCCCGCTGTGGCTGATCGTGACAGCTGCCGATGCACCTTGTACCTAAGCTGAAGCTTCTACTGATGTTGGCCGCGGGTGGCCTGCTACCTTTCTCCTACGCGCCGTTCGGCCTGTTTTGGGTTGCGCCGATCAGTTTCGCTGCGCTGATGGTTGCGTGGCGCGGAGCGACTCCCGGGAGCGCATTCCGCTTGGGTTTTGCGTTTGGCGCGGCGAGTTTTCTTGGCGGAATTCACTGGGTGTATGTCAGTATTCACGACTTCGGTCCAGCGCACGCTGCCCTCGCCGCGTTCTTGACGATCTCATTGGTTGCCGTGCTCGCTCTCTTCGTTGCGATTACCGGATGGTTAGCCGCGCGATGGTTCACGATCGACGGGCCGCGAGCTTGGCTCGGTGTTTTTCCGGCTCTCTGGGTGCTCACGGAGTGGTGGCGCGGATGGTTCCTTAGTGGTCTCGGCTGGTTGGCTGCCGGATACAGTCAGACCGATTCGTGGCTCATGGGTTACGCAGCGCTCGGCGGAGTTCATCTCATGAGTTGGGCCGTACTCGTGACAGCCGGTGCTCTGGTGACGCTCAGTCTTGGGCCGACGCACATGCGCGGCGTCGCCATCGTCGTGATGCTGTCGTTATGGATCGGAGGGTATCAAGCCGGCGGGGTTCGGTGGACCCAGCCGAAGGGAACCTTGCTTACCGTAGCACTGGTGCAAGGTGCCGTACCTCAGGAACTCAAGTGGCAACCGAGTCAGTTTGTGCCGACGCTCGATCTGTACCGCGACCTGACCTACCAGAGTGAAGGCAGTCAGTTGATCGTTTGGCCGGAAGCCGCGATCCCGGCGCTCTATGGGCGGGTCGTCGATTTTCTGGCTGAGATCGAGCGTTGGGCGGAACAGCATGGCAGTACCGTACTGCTCGGGATTTTGAGAAATAGCCCCGAGAGTCAGTCGGCTCAGAATGCGTTAGTAGCCCTTGGTGATCCGCCGATGTTCTACGTTAAGCGCCACCTGGTTCCTTACGGAGAGTACTTCCCGGTTCCCGGCTTTGTTCGCGGTTGGCTGAAGTCGATGAGCTTGCCATACCGCGATGTCGTTCCAGGAGCGCCGGGCCAACCTCCTCTTGACGTTGCCGGAGAGAAGATCGCCGTAACGATCTGCTATGAGGACGTATTCGGCGCGGAGCAGTTGCACTATTTTCCCGAGGCGACGCTTCTCGTCAACGTCAGCAACGATGCGTGGTTCGGAGATACGATTGCCCCCCACCAGCATTTACAGATCTCGAGAGTCAGGGCAGCCGAGGTTGGGCGATATGTTTTGCGTGCAACGAACACGGGCGTATCGGCAATTATCGACCCTTATGGCCGTGTCGTAGCACGATCTCCGCAGTTCGAGCCGCATGTTCTTAAAGGCGTCGTGCAGGGATTCACGGGCGCGACACCCTATGCGCGCTGGGGAAACTACGCTGTGATAATCGGTGCGTTACTCGTATTGCTGCTTCACTTGCCAGTCACGAAATTCACGATTCGCCCCTGGACATAGATCGCCCGAATTACCTGTTTGCCCTGCAGATAGCGGGACACATTGGCATCTTCCCGGGCTAGCTTTAGGATAAAATCTTCCGTTGCATCCGCGGGTATCTCGATGCGTCCCCGAATCTTGCCGTCTACCTGAACCGGGATCTGAATCGTCTCGGTCTTCAGGAGCTCGGCGTCGAATTCAGGCCACGCTGCGTAAGCCAAGGATTGCTCGTGCCCTAATCGCTCCCAGAGCTCCTCGGCGATGTGCGGCGCGAGCGGCGCCAAAAGCAGCACAAACGGTTCTACGACGTCACGCGGCAAGACCGGCCACTTGGCGGCAGCGTTCGAAAATTCCATCAGCGCCGCTATGGCGGTGTTGAAGCGCAGGTTCTCTATATCTTCGGTGACCTTGGCGATGGTTTGGTGTAGACAATGCAGTTGTTCACTCGACGGCGGTGAGTCCTGAACGGACTCGTTCAGTCCGCCGCCAGTCGTCGCTGTGAGAAGGCGCCATACTCTGTTCAGAAACCGATGCGTACCTTCTACGCCGCGCGTATTCCATGGCTTTACCTGCTCCAGCGGTCCCATGAACATTTCGTAGAGGCGAAAGGCATCTGCGCCGTAAGTTGCGACGACCTCGTCCGGATTGACCACGTTGCCGCGGCTCTTACTCATCTTATGGGCTCTGGCGTCTACCCGGACAGTCTCGTCATCAACCAGCACGAAGTGATCGCCCAGTTTCGTTACGGCCTCCGGATCGACGGGCTGGCTTCGCAATTCCTGCCCTGAGCGAAGATCTTCGCCGGAGCGAACATGCTCAGCTGACACGGGTTTGCCTTCGCTATCCAGATATCTCGTGTATTCAAGTTCGCCGAGAATCATGCCCTGATGAACAAGCTTCCCGAATGGTTCAGGCGTCGGCACGATACCGGCGTCATATAGCACTTTGTGCCAGAAACGTGCGTAGAGAAGATGCAGGACCGCATGCTCGGCGCCGCCGATATAGAGATCGACCGGCAGCCAATAGCGTGCCTGGTCTTGCGCAACGAGTTGCGTGTCGTTATCGGGATCGAGATAGCGCAGATAGTACCAACACGAGCCCGCCCACTGGGGCATCGTATGAGTTTCCCTACGCGCAGGCTGCCCGGATTCCGGATCCGACGTCTCCAGCCATTCCACTGCCGCAGCCAGCGGTCCCTCAGGGGAGCCACTCGGCTTGAATTCATCAAGCTCCGGCAATTCGACCGGTAGCGCATCATCAGGCAATATCTGCGGCTTGCCGTCGACAAAGATCACCGGCAACGGCTCACCCCAGTAGCGCTGGCGGGAGAATAGCCAGTCGTGCAGTTTGTAGTTGATCTTGGCAGTGCCGTGCCCTTCTGTTTCGAGCCAAGCAATGATCCTGGCTTTCGCTTCGGTTACCTGTAGACCGTTTAAGAAGCCGCTGTTCACCACCAGGCCGTCGCCGAGGAAGGCGTCGCCGTCGAACTCTTCGGGCGGTTGCACCGTACGAATGATCGGCAAATCGTAAGTCTTAGCGAAGTCCCAATCTCGTTGGTCCTGACCCGGCACGGCCATGATCGCACCGGTTCCATAGCTCGCCAGCACATAGTCAGCAACCCAGACAGGAATCCGCTCGCCGCTGGCGGGGTTGACCGCATAGCCACCCGTGAAGACTCCGGTCTTGTCTTTCCGCAGCTCGGCTCGTTCGAAGTCGGTCTTGCGCGCGGCCTCCTGCTGGTAGGTCTGGACGATGTCCTTTTCGGCGTCGCTAGTCAAAGCACCGACTAGTGGATGCTCCGGGGCGAGGACCATGTAGGTAGCTCCGAATAGCGTGTCGGGGCGCGTAGTGAATACCCGAATCGAATCACCCGCTATTCCTGTGATCTGGAAATCGATTTCAGCGCCTTCGCTCCGGCCGATCCAATTGCGTTGCATCTCCTTCGTGCTTTCCGGCCAATCCAGGTCGTCGAGGCCGCTCAATAATTCCTCGGCGTATGCTGTGATTCGCAGCACCCATTGACGCAGTGGGCGTCTAACGCAGGGGAACCCGCCGACCTCCGACCGACCGTCGATGACTTCCTCGTTCGCGAGCGTTGTGCCCAACTCCGGGCACCACCAAACAGGTAATTCCTCCTGATACGCAAGGCCTCGGTCGAACAGCTGCTTGAATATCCATTGCGTCCATTTGTAATAGCTCGGGTCGGTCGTATTCACCTCCCGATCCCAATCGTAGGAGAACCCAAGCGATTTCAGCTGCTCACGAAACCGGGAGATATTTTTCTCGGTGGTGATCTTCGGGTGCGTGCCGGTGCTGAACGCATACTGCTCTGCCGGCAAGCCGAAAGCATCCCAACCGATCGGATGGAGCACATTGAAACCCCGCATCCGCTTGTAGCGGGAGACGATGTCGGACGCTGTGTATCCTTCGGGATGTCCAACGTGCAGCCCATCGCCGCTCGGATACGGGAACATATCCAGCGCATAGAACTTCGGGCGAGACCGATCGATTTCCGCTGGCGTCTTGAACGTCTTATTAAGCTCCCAGTAGCGTTGCCACTTGGGCTCGATCTCCTTAAACGGATACCCTGCCATTGTCGTCTACTATCCTCGAGTCGGTCGGACTTCGCGCCCTTGGCGGAGAGCAGCGTTCCATGCGGCGCGCGATGGTGTCGGATGATCTTTGTAAAACCGAGTAGAATCAAGCAGGTCATGGTTAGAAACGCAGTTGCGATCCCGATAATGATGAGCGCCTTGCATCGGCAACGCCTCCACGTGGCTCTAGGGTTCGTTCTGCTGAGCGCGGTCAATCTGGGTGGCTGCGGCTTCCATCTTGAGGGCGCGGGCACATTGCCCGCAGCGACAACGACGACCTATCTCGACGCTGCGAACCCGCACACGGAGTTCTACAGCAGCCTGAGGGAGGCGCTCACGGCACGGGGCACACGGGTAATGGAGTCTCGACAGGATGCCGGCGCCGTGCTGAGCATTCTGGAGGATATCTCGGGCCAGCGAATGCTGTCCGTTTCCGCGCGAAATATTCCGCGAGAATACGAGGTATTCTATTCCATTACCTTTTCTTTGGAGTCTGAGGGCGAGAAACTGATCCCGGCAGAGTCTCTCGTCGCGACTCGCAGCTATACCTACGACGAGACGCTGGTTCTGGGCAAGAGCGCCGAAGAGGCCGTGTTGCGTCAGTCCCTGGCGCAGGATCTGGTGCGGCGGGTTCTGCGCCGCATCGAAGCCGATAAAGGACCTGTAGCGGCCGTCCAGTAGAAGCGACGGCCTGGTCGCGAGTCTTACAATTCGGTCGGATTAGGCGCGTCCCCGTAGACGGTCTTCGGATCAAATACCTTCTCGCTCTCGGTGAATTCGAGTGGTTCGGTTGTGCCGCCGCGGTTGATGGAGATGCGGCGGTAGAAGCAGGATCGGTAGCCGACATGACAACTGGCGCCGCCGGCGACCTCGACCTTCAACCATATGCAGTCCTGATCATCGTCGATCATGAGCTCCTTCACGGTCTGCACGAGCCCGCTCGTGGCTCCTTTGTGCCACAGCACGTCACGACTCCTGCTGTAGTAGTGTGCCTCGCCGGTTTCTATGGTCTTCTGCAGGGCCGCAGCGTTCATATACGCATGCATGAGCAATTCCCCGGAGTTGTTGTCGGTGGTGACAGCAGGAATCAGACCGTCTGCGTCAAATTTTGGCGCGAGCTCTGTCCCTTCCTCTACCTGCTTTACACTGGTCCTGGAGGCAAATTCTTGACGCATGACAATTCGATCCAATGTTGCGAGTAGGAGATTATAGGCGACTCCTTAGCGCGACTTTGCTGAATCGTCGAGAGCCGGTAGGCCGATCGCGAGCAGCGGCAACGCTGATCCGCGGCCCTCGCGAGCGCAGCCGGCTTGGGCATCCTTGTTATCATAGGCCGATCCGTCAGTAGATCGAGAAGCGCCGCAGCGCACTGTCGAATGGCCCTTTATCTCCACAATACATTGAGCCGCTCCCGGGAGCTCTTTGAGCCCGCCGATCCCGAGCGGGTAACGATGTATGTCTGTGGCCCCACGGTGTATAACCTTTCCCACATTGGTAATGCCAGGCCGCCGGTGGTTTTCGATGTCCTCGCTCGTGTCCTGCGCCGATCTTACCAACTGGTCTACGCTCGTAATATCACGGACGTCGACGACAAAATCAATGCTGCCGCAAAGACTGAGAACGTCGAGATCGGCGTGGTCACCGCGCGCTATCTCGCGGCCTATCTCGAGGACATGGCGATGCTCGGTGTGCAGCTGCCGGATCTGGCACCTCGGGTCACCGATCACATTCCGCAAATCGTCAACCTGATCGAACGATTGGTGGCAGCAGGTCATGCGTATGAGGCGGAGGAGCACGTTCTGTTTTCGGTGGCCAGCTACCCTGAGTACGGCCATCTGTCCGGACGAGCTCTCGATGAAATGCTCGCCGGGGCACGCGTCGATGTCGCAGCCTACAAGCGGGATCCGGCGGATTTCGTCTTGTGGAAGCCTTCTGCAGAGGACGTCGTAGGCTGGGCCAGCCCCTGGGGGCGCGGCCGGCCGGGTTGGCATGTCGAGTGTTCGGCGATGGTCGAGGTTCATTTCGGCGAAACCATCGATATTCACGGTGGTGGTCAGGACCTGGTGTTTCCTCACCACGAGAACGAGATAGCGCAAAGTACCTGCGTTCACGCGGGCCGCCTGTTCTGCCGCTATTGGATTCACAACGGACTCATTCACGTCGAGAGCGAGAAAATGTCGAAGTCCGTCGGCAACGTTCTTCTACTAAGAGACTTGCTTAGCGAGGCGCCAGGAGAAGCTGTTCGACTCGCCCTGCTGACAGCTCACTACCGGCAGCCATTGGAGTGGACGGCTGACGTCCTCGCTGAAGCTCAGCAGAAGCTTGACAGAATGTACGGCGCGCTCCGGGCCGCCGGGGTGAGCGGGGTGCAGCATGGAGGCGCTGATGAGCTGCCACCGGCATCGGTCGTAGACGCGCTGAACGACGATTTGAACACACCTCGCGCCCTGGCTGAGCTATTCAAACTAGCGCGAGAAGCCAACCGGGAGACGGACCCGGAACGACGCTCGGCGATAGCCAGATCGTTGCGCGCCGGCGCGGGCCTGCTGGGATTGCTAGAGGCGGATCCTGAGGCCTGGTTCGTCGGCTCCGCGGCATCCGCAGCGCTCGCCCTCGCCGAGATTGATACGCTGGTGAGCCGGCGCGAACAGCTACGCAAGGAGGGAGATTTTGCCGCAGCGGATCGAATCAGGTCGCAGCTTGAGAAAGCAGGCATTGTGATAGAGGATAGCTTGGCAGGTTCACGCTGGCGCCGGGCACGTTAAATCATGAACAAGCTATCGAGCACATTCTCGCGCGTCGCGGTCGCGTTGATCCGAGCGTATCAGTATCTGTTCTCGCCGTGGTTGGGTCTGCGCTGCAGGTATGCACCGTCTTGCTCCGAGTACGCTGTCGAAGCGATCCGGCTGCACGGTAGCTTGCATGGCGGTTGGCTTACGATCAAGCGGCTGGCACGCTGTCATCCGTGGGGACCATCTGGCTATGACCCGGTCCCGGAAGGCCGATCTGACCGCCGCCAAAACAGTGTCCCGGAGTAGGAGTGCGCAGTGAGTTTCGATAAGAATTTGCTCGATATCATCTGTTGCCCGGTGACCCGTCTGCCGATGGAACCTATGTTGACCGCTACGCTGGCGAAATTGAATGGCCTCATCCTGGAGCAGAAGATCAGAGATTGTGGTGACGCCGTTGTGACAGAGGAACTCCAAGATGCGCTCGTAACCGACGACGGCAAGATTGCCTATCCCATCGTTGATGGAATTCCGGTGCTGTTAGAAGAGCGGGGAATTTCTCTCACCCAGCTCGATGCATTCTGAGAATGCCCGGTGAAGTTCGCCGCAGATCGACTAGCAGCCCACCTGACCAAAACCCTCGCGCCGGTGTATCTGGTAGCCGGTGACGAGCCGTTATTAGTCGCCGAGGCCCTGGAATCGATACGCAGGTGTGCTCGCCGAAACGGCTTCGAACAGAGAGATCTAGTCATCGTCGAACGCGGTTACCACTGGGAAGAACTCGAAGGTGATGCGGACAATTTGTCGTTGTTCGCAACCCGTCGCATTCTTGAGTTACGGCTCGCGACGCCTCGCCCGGGAGAGGACGGCTCGAGAACCATTCGCTCGCTGGTCGAGAGGGCCGATCCCGATCGTCTGCTCTTGATTGCTACGACAAAACTTGACAAAGCGGCCTTTAAGACCGTCTGGGTGAAGACGATCGAGACGAACGGGATCATCGTGCAGGTTTGGCCGATCGAGCGGCGCGACTTGCCGAGGTGGTTACAGGAACGTGCCGGGCGTGCCCGTTTAACACTGACAACTGGTGCCGCAGATCTTCTGGCGGATCGAGTCGAGGGTAATCTGCTGGCCGCTGATCAAGAGATTCAGAAACTAGCGCTCCTGCTGGGCGAGGGCAGTGTAGACGAGCGGATGGTGCTCGAAGCCGTTGCCAGCAATACTCGCTTTGATGTATTCAGACTCACCGACGCGATTCTGGCCGGTGATGCGAACCGCTCACTCGCGGTACTGGATGGCCTGCGGGCGGAGGGAATCGCGCCCGCTCTGGTATCATGGGTGTTGTGCCGAGAGCTCTGTCTGTTGGCTCGTTTGAAGTCATCGGTGCAACAAGGCGATAGTGAAGATCGAGCGTTGTTGAAACACCGTGTATGGAAATCGCGTCAACCACTCGTGAAAAGAGCACTGCAGCGATATCGGTTATGGCAGCTCACGGACCTAATGGCTAAAGCAGCGGAAGTCGATCATGTCATCAAAGGTGTCAGCCAGGGCCGGCCTTGGAACGGACTGACGCAGCTCGTGATGGCGATGCTAGATTCAGAGTATTTGCAGCCCGGTCGCGTGGCCTGACGAGGAGTGACTGAATTCGCGTATGGGTCCAATCGGAATCTTTGGCGGAACCTTCGACCCGATCCACTATGGTCATCTGCGCACAGCACTCGAGTTGCTGCAACGTTTATCCCTGACGGAAGTTCGTTTCGTGCCGTGTGCCGATCCGTCGCATCGTGACGCGATGACGGTTGCAGGTGCGTTTAGGCTTGACATGGTCAAGGCGGCTGTAGCTGATCAACCATCTTTCGTCGTGGATGATCGGGAATTCAAGCGGCAAGGTCCTTCTTATTCGGTCGATACGCTAGGCCGCCTACGAAGTGAGAATCCCTCAGTATCTCTGTGCCTGCTGATGGGCCTGGATGCATTTCTGGGACTACCGGATTGGTATCGCTGGGAAGAGATTTCGGAACTTGCTCACATTGTTGTGGCTCATAGACCGGGATGGCGAGTACCCGAAGATGGAGTACTCGGAGAGTTACTTCGCGAGCGAGGAACCGATGAGGCGGCGAGCTTGCACAATTCGATGTGTGGTCGCATATTCGTCACTCCCGTGACACAGCTTGAGATCTCGGCGACCGAGTTGAGAACGTCGCTGAACGCCGGACTCGACCCCAAGTTCCTGATGCCGGATAGTGTAAGAAAAATAATTATCGAGTCGGGGTGCTATGTCGAAGACAGCTAAGCCCAGGCAGAGGCCCGAGGAAGCGCTCATAGAGCTCGTTGTTGACGTACTTGATGATCTCAAGGCTGAGGCCATCACCTGTTTGGACGTCAGGCACCTCACTTCTGTGACCGATGCCATGATCATTGCGAACGGTCGTTCCGCTCGCCATGTACGCGGCATTGCAGACGCGCTCGTAGAGCGGTGCAAGGAGAATGACCATCGTCCGATCGGAGTCGAGGGCGAGGATGGCGGCCACTGGATACTGATCGATCTCGCGTATGTCGTTGTGCATGTGATGCAGCCGACGGTCAGGGAGTTCTACGACCTCGAAAAACTCTGGGATATTGAGCGCCTGGAGGACGCAGAGGAATCTTTTTAGAATCGCCGTGGAATGCCGCCCTTGGAAACTCGAAAATCATGCGTATCTTCGTGATCGCCGCCGGCGATCGGCAGCCTGCTTGGGTCGACCAAGGATTTGACGATTATGCTCGTCGCTTGCGAGGTAGCTGTACACTTAAGTTGATCGAGGTTCCGCTGGGGCGCCGGTCCAAATCTTCCTCGAGCGAGAAGGCCAAGAAGCAGGAGAGCGAGCGCATGCTGCGTGCGATCCCGCCGAAGGCCCATGTGATTGCACTGAGCGTGGCTGGTCGGCTGTGGTCTACGGACCAGTTAGCCGCACGGCTACAGCACTGGATGACCCTGGGTGCGCCGGTCTGTCTGCTGGTCGGGGGACCCGACGGACTCTCGAGCGAGTGCGAAGCACGCAGCGTAGAACAATGGTCGATTTCGCCACTGACGTTCCCGCATGGCCTGGTCCGAGTGATGCTTGCCGAAGCGCTCTACCGCGCGTGGACCTTGAACGAGGGGCACCCCTACCATCGTCACTAGCCCTGCTGGAGTCTGCACCGAAGGCGCCGCGTTTCTCGGGCGCGGTTTAATAGGCCGCTCAGGGGGCTGCGCCCCCATCGAGCCGACCTCAGCAGAGCGCCCGGCTAGACCCAACGCGTGCCAGCCGCGTCGAGAGCTTCGGTTCGGTCCGGTTTCCCCGTATATTCGTTTGAATGAAAAGGGATTTCATTTATCTCGCGTCGGCATCTCCACGCCGCCGCGTATTGCTTGAGCAGATCGGCGTAGCTTTCAAGGTGCGACCGGCGGAGGTCTGCGAGACGCGGCGACCCCGCGAGCTTCCTGGCGCGTACGTGACTCGCGTCGCGCGCGCAAAGGCCGACAGAATCTGGGACGAAGTGGCGGCCGGCCAGGCTCGGCCGGTTCTTGCCGCGGATACCGCCGTCGTCATCGACCGACGAGTCTTGGGGAAACCGCGAGATACCGGGGAGGCATTGCGGATGCTGGCAGACCTTTCGGGAAGGAGTCACAGCGTCCTGACTGCGGTCGTCGTACGCTACGGACGGCGAGTATTAAGCGAGCTGAGCGCCAGTGAAGTGCAGTTTCGGGCGACGACGGAGCGTGAGAGGCTGGCGTACTGTGCGACGGGCGAACCATTGGACAAGGCTGGCAGCTACGCTATACAGGGGATGGGCGCGATCTTTATAGAACACATCAGTGGCAGCTACTCTTCCGTCATGGGCTTACCGGTCGCCGTGACCGCCCTACTCCTCGCGGAGTTCGGTTGTCCGGTTTGGCTGCATCCAACTGAGACGCTAGCTTGAGGGAAGAAATTCTGGTCAACGTGACGCCGCGGGAGGTGCGTGCGGCAATATTAGAGAATGGCGTGCTCCAGGAAGTGCTGATCGAGCGAGCGAGTCGACGGGGGCTGGTCAGCAACATCTATCATGGCCGAGTGTCGCGAGTACTGCCCGGAATGCAGGCAGCATTCGTCGACATTGGCATCGAGCGTACGGCGTTTCTTCATGCTGCGGATATCGCTCCGAACGCGCACGAACAGACGGCTAGCGGCGACATCGAGCTCAAGATTCGCGATCTTGTCGAGGAGAGCGCCGAACTTCTTGTGCAAGTACTCAAGGATCCTCTGGGAACGAAAGGTGCCCGTCTCACGACTCAGATCACGATTCCATCTCGCTATATCGTCATGATGCCGCTACGCGGGGGCGTCGGGGTCTCGGCCCGGATCGAGGACGATGAGGAACGCGAGCGCCTGCGACAGTGTGTGGAGAGCGCCACAGACCCGGACTCGCCGCCGGGCTATATCGTAAGAACGGCTGCGGAGGGTGCCACGGCTGAGGCTCTGAGAGCCGATATGCTCTTTGTTGAAAAACTCTGGGCAGCCGTTGAGGAGTCAGCAGCCGGGGCTGGTCCCGCAGAGTTGGTGTACGAGGATCTGCCATTGCCGCTCAGAGTGCTCAGGGACCTCTTGGGCGCCGAGACGGAGCGTGTCCGAATTGACTCGGATCAGGAATTTGCGCGGATGACAAAGTTTGCTGAGCGATTTATGCCCCACAGATTACCGATTCTCGAGCACTATCCCGGCGAACGTCCGATCTTCGATCTCTATGGTGTCGAGGATGAGATTCAGCGGGCATTACAGAGAAAAGTGCCTCTGAAGTCCGGTGGTTATCTGATTTTCGACCAGACCGAAGCAATGACGACCGTTGACGTGAACACCGGGGCCTATGTTGGTCATCGAAATCTTGAGGAAACGATCTTTCGTACGAATCTGGAGGCTGCGGTTGCGATTGCACGGCAGCTAAGGCTGAGGAACCTCGGTGGCATCATCATCATCGACTTCATCGATATGACCGAAGGGGCGCACCGTCGCCAGGTCACCGAAGCGCTGGCAGGGCGCCTCGCTGGAGATCATGCGAAAACTCAAATCATGGCCGTTTCGTCGCTCGGGCTGATAGAGATGACCCGCAAGCGGAATCGTGAAAGCCTGGAACACGTCCTCTGTCACGCTTGTCCAAGTTGTGAAGGCCGTGGCTTCGTCAAGACCTCGGAGACCGTATGCTACGAGATCTTTCGGGAGATTCTGCGACAGCATGGCCAATTCGAGTTTAAAGAGCTACTGGTGTTAGCCAGGCCGGACGTTATCGAGCGGCTTCTGGACGAAGAGTCAGCGAGAGTGGCGGATCTCGAGAGGTTGACCGGATTGCCGGTCCGGCTCCAGAGTGAGGCTCTCTATGCTCCGGATCAGTTCGACGTGGTTCTCATGTGAGTGTTCAGCAAGTGTATGTGGAAGTTTTTTCGCAACTTAGCTAAGTACCTCTACGTTGCAGTCGCGCTATTGGTTATCGTGCTGGCGATCGGTGTCGGTGCGTTCCGGCTTGTGGTCACTCAGCTTCCCAGTTACCGAGGCGAGATACAAGCTTGGGCCCGGGAAGCACTCGGGTTGACTATGGATTTCAGCCGGCTGGATGTTCGTTGGGCGTTGCTGGGTCCGGAACTGACTTTCTACGATGCCAGGGTAAGTTTTCCCGGGGAACAGAGCGAACCGAGTTTCAGTGCCCGAGAAGTGAGTATCGGGCTTAGTGTTCCGGCACTGTTCGCCGAACGACGACTCGTCGTGAATCGGCTTACGGTTGTCGGTACTAGCCTGGTGCTCGAGCGGGCTACGGATGGTGCTCTACGGTTACAGGGTGCGCCGTCGCAGCAGGCTGTCTCAACCCAACTCGCAATCGACGACCTGCCGCCGGTAGAGGTCATCGTCCGCGACAGCACGGTAGTCTACGAAGACAGGGTACAGGGTGCGTCCTGGGAATTTCTTGACGTGGGGCTCAGGTTGGCACGCGAAGCCGACCGAATTCGATTCGAGGCCCGCGCCGACGCACCAGCTGAGTTGGGCGGCCGCATCGATATTTCAGCGGACGGCAGACTAACCGAGCCGGAAGACGGCAGTGGCCGGGACTGGCGGATCTTCGCCGAGTTACGTGACCTGGATCTGAGCGCGTTTGAAATGCTCTTGCCGAACGCGCGTGGTATGCCTCGCTCGGGTGTCGGTGACGTGTCGCTCTGGCTCGATTTTCTCGGCGGCAGAGTAGAACGTGCGACGGTCCAGTTGACGCTTGAAGATTTATTGCTAGCGCAACATCGAAGCTTCGATGCTGCGGACTCCACTTATGAAAACCTGGCGTTCACGATGGAGTGGAGCCGCGACGAAGGCGGATGGCAGTTGGCGCTGAGCAATCTGAATCTCAGGCGACAGAGCCGGTCCTGGCCCGGTGATGTCAGTGTGACTCTCCGCGTAACGAAAGGCTCAGACGGATTGGATGGGTTTGTATTGAGCAGCAGCTTTTTCAGGCTGGAGGATCTGACACCTCTGATCGCGGCCTTGCCTGAACATCCGGTCACCGATTTCTGGGTCGAGCTTGCGCCTGTCGGCGATCTTCTGGGTGTTCAACTCGACTGGTCTCCAGGGCGCGAATTCTGGACATACTCTGCGGCCGCCGATTTTCGTGACATCGGCATTACCGCCTACGGAGAGTGGCCGGGCGTAACGGGCTTATCCGGCGAACTCCGGGCGGATTCCCGAAGTGGTCGGTTGGCGCTATCGACTCGTAATGCGCGGGTCGATTGGCCAGCGCTTTTTCGTCAGCAGCTCGATATCGAAGAACTCACCGGCATCCTGATATGGCGGCAAGGCCAGGACGGTATTCGAATCGTCAGCGACAACCTGACATTGAGTAATCAAGACCTGACGACGCGTTCGAATTTCGAATTCACGTTACCGCTCGACGGCAGCTCTCCGAGGTTAGAACTCCAGAGCAACCTGTTTGGATTCGATACGAGCAGAACGAGCCATTACCTGCCGGCGGGCGTATTACCGGCACCTGTCGTCACGTGGTTGGATCGCGCCATCGTCGGTGGCTACATTCCCCGGGCGGAGGTCGTTTTCGTCGGGCCGCTGACCGCTTTCCCGTTCTATCAGGGGGAAGGGCGGTTCTGGGGCACGTTCGATGTCGAGAACGGTGAGCTGGCTTTTATGGAGGACTGGCCGCCGGTGGAAGATATTCACGGCACGGTCGAATTTCTGAACGAAGGCTTCACAGCTCGCGGAACCGGAAGACTCTTCGGCGAAGATAGGGCTGAGATCAGCGGCAGCATTGCAGATATGCGACATGCGGTGGTTCGAGTCGAAGGCGCGACGGTTGCCCCACTCGCCGACGTACTGAGTTACCTCAATAAGGTGCCGCTATTCGCGCGGCGCCTGGGCCCGGACTTGACGCGGCTTGAGTCGAACGGCGGAGTTACTGAGGTGAAGTTGGCCCTGAATCTGCCACTAGCTGCCATAGCTACCTACGAGCTCGATGCGCAAGTGAGCATCAGAGACGGCAAATTAGCCGTCGCCGGTTTCGGTTTGGAAGCGACGGAGATTCAAGGTGTCCTGAACTTCGATAATGAAGGGGTGACCGCCGTCGGTATCGAGGCGACGCTGCTGGACGGACCGGTAACCGTGAACATCGTGCGCCCGAGCGAACCGGGCTACCGAGCGCGCCTGGAGTTCGAAGGAGAGGTCACGGCCGAGTCGATCGGAGCAGCGTTCGATATGCAACTAAACTCGTACGTCGACGGGCAGGCGCGTTGGCAAGGGAGCCTTCTATTGCCAGCGAATCCACCGCCGGATGCGCCAGGGCCGAGAGCGCCGTTAACAGTCAGCGTGAGGTCAAATCTATCCGGCGTCGCACTCAAATTTCCCGAACCGCTAAGTAAGCCTCCGGGCGAAGCGGTAGGGTTCCAGGTAGATTTCATATTTCCAGAGCCTGAACGACTCGATATCGTTGGCAATTTAGGCGCTACGAATCGTTTCGCGCTGAGTTTATCGAATCGCGCGGAAGGTTTGTCGCTACGCAAGGGTAGTGTTCGATTCGGCGGCTCGTATCCGCTACTTCCCTCCCGGGATGGCTTAGAAATTCAGGGCTCACTCGGCCAGGTGCGCTTAGACGACTGGTTGGACCTGTTCGAAGAAATCGGCTCCCAGACCAGCGTCGGCGCGTTGCTCACGTCTGTGAACTTGGAATTTGCCGACTTTTTTGCCTTCGGTCAGCATCTTGGACAGACGAAACTCGGGGTCAAGCGGGAGTCGCCCGCGTGGCTCGTAGACATCGACAGCGAGCCTGTCGCCGGGCGGGTAGTTCTGCCGTTGGAACTCGGCAGCCGTTCCCAGATTGTAGCGACCATGCAACGACTGCACCTCGCTGTGGACGAGTCAGATGAGGCCAGTCAGGTAGACCCGCGCGACTTACCGGGGTTGCTCATCACTGCCGCCGACTTCGCAGTAGGCCAGCGTCGTTACGGTGAACTCGACGCAGACATTCAGGCAGATATCTTGGGACTTCGCTTGGCGTCGTTCCGGACCGCTAGTGAGGGCTACACGCTGGAGGGTAGCGGTACGTGGTTTAATAGTGCTCAGGAATTCACGACCCGTTTGGCGCTCACGCTCAAAAGCGACAATGTTGCCATCGCGCTGGATGAACTCGGGCTGGATCCACTTCTCGAGGGAGAATTCGCCGAGGTCACCGCGAGCGTCCACTGGCCCGGCGGACCGTCAGCGGACTGGAAACAGGGTATCAGCGGCGATGTCGCTCTTAGGCTCGAGCGAGGCAGCGTACTGGATCTAGAGCCCGGGGCCGGTCGCGTGATGGGTCTAATGAGTATTACTGCATTGCCTCGGCGACTGGCACTGGATTTCAGAGACGTCTTTAATCGAGGCCTCGTGTTCGACGAGGTTGGCGGTACTTTCGTCCTTATCGATGGCAACGCTTATACGGACAACTTGAAACTCACTGGCCCGGTGGCAGACATCGGAATCGTTGGTCGCACCGGTCTGAAGGACCAGACTTACCAACAACAGGCTGTTGTAACCGCCGAGCCCGGTAAGATACTTCCGACGGTGGGTTTCCTCGCCGGCCCCGGCATAGGAACCGCTTTGCTGATCTTTACGCAGATATTCAAGGAACCGCTGAGAGGCATCGGCCGAGCATCCTACTGTATGTCGGGAACATGGCAGGAGCCGTTGGTAGAACGGTTGAGCCCAGAAGACCTGAGTACAGGCGAGCTTTGTGCCGACCTGCCCCCGGGCGGGCTGAACCCCGTTCAGGAGTAGATGGGCGTGGATAGTTGGGATGAGATTCTCCTAGAACTCGACTCGGGCCCTGGCGTGATCGTGGCAGATATGGATATGATGTGGCTTAAGACAGGTATGCGGAAGCTTTCCGGCTCTTGAGCATCGGCGCCAGCTCTAGGGCATAACATCACCGAGCGCCAGACGCGTCAGCTATGCGACCTCAAAAATATGTCGTCCCTCCCGTAGACGCATTAACAATTGTCGACCGTAAGCTATTGCAGCCCGCGGGGCTCGACCTGAGCCAGCTGGACCGGGCCTTGGGCGCGCTGATGACACGGCAGCTCGACTATGGTGATCTGTATTTCCAGTTCACGCGTTTCGAGACCTGGACCATAGAGGACGGCATCGTCAAAGACGGCTTCCAGAGTGTCGATCAAGGTGTCGGTGTGCGCGCAGTTTCCGGCGAGAAAACAGGCTTCGCCTACTCCGATCAGCTCGACGCCCCGGCGCTTAAGGACGCCGTCGAAGCGGCAAGGTCAATCGTTCGAACGCGCGGTGATGGTCGCGTAAGAGTGCCCCGGGCAACTCCTTCTCAGAAACTCTATCCGGCGGAAGATCCGTCGGTGAGTCTGGAGGACGCCGACAAGGTCGAGCTGTTACTGCGTTTGGATCGTGAGACACGGGCCATCGATGAGCGCGTTACCCAGGTGATCGGAAGCCTTGCGATTCTTTACGAGATGATACTCGTGCTGGGTTCGGACGGGACTCTCGGCGCGGATATCAGACCGCTGGTGCGCCTCAATGTCTCGGTGATTACTCAAAAGGGCGATCGTCGAGAACAGGGTTACGCCGGCTGCGGTGGGCGGGGAGACCTGTCCTTACTGACGGCGGCGGATAAGGTTCGAAGCCTGGCCGCAGAAGCGGTACGCCAGGCGTCGGTGAATATGGACGCGATCCACTCCCCAGCCGGGGTAATGCCCGTCGTCTTGGGTCCGGGTTGGCCCGGAATTCTGCTGCATGAAGCGATCGGCCATGGGCTTGAGGGTGACTTTAATCGCAAAGGGACCTCGGCTTTTTCCGGCCTGATCGGTGAACGTGTGGCAACGCCCGAGTGTTCCGTCGTCGATGACGGTACGCTCGACGGCCGCCGCGGCTCACTCAATATGGACGATGAGGGATCGCCGACGCAGTGCAATATGTTGATAGAAAAAGGAATACTCAAAGGGTATTTACACGACAAACTCAATGCGGGCCTGATGAAGACCAAGTCTACGGGTAACGGCCGTCGAGAGTCATTCGCGTATCCGCCTATGCCGCGAATGACCAATACTTATATGTTACCGGGCAAGCACGCACCAGAAGATATAATTGCGTCGGTAGATAAAGGGATATACGCTCCGAATTTCGGCGGGGGTCAGGTCGATATCACTTCCGGACAATTCGTATTTTCGGCGAGTGAGGCTTACCTGATCGAGAATGGTAAAATCACCGCGCCCGTGAAGGGCGTCATGTTAATCGGCAACGGGCCCGAAGTTCTGACACGAGTGTCCATGGTCGGTTCGGACCTCGAACTCGATCCGGGCGTAGGGATCTGCGGTAAGGAAGGTCAATCGGTGCCTGTCGGAGTAGGCCAACCGACGTTACGAATCGACGCTTTGACCGTCGGCGGAACCGAGGCCTAATAGTTCGCAAAAGATCGTTACGATGAGCGACATCTGTGTAGCGCTAGGCTGCTTCCGATCTCGCTAGGAGCAATGATGATGTGGCTTGCGAGGCCGTTATACGAGTCACTACCCTATTACTATCTTGTGGTCGGCTTTCTGCTCCTGGCATCGAGTCTCCATCTGAATTATTGGTACTGGCCGATAATCTTCGCTGCAGCGGGACTCGCCAGCGTGGTAGCCGGCTTGGTTGTGTGGCTCAGGCGCCGGGCGTATCGTCGGAGTCGCAGCCGTCGCGCCCTGGACGACTCGTCTCAAGGTTAAAGAAGACAGCTCGGCCAACTGGGGGCGCATCCGGATACGCTCCCGATTAGCGGCGGATCCTAGCTGTCGCGTGGGTCCGGCGCGCTAAGGCCACGATCAGTCTGATGTCTGCGGTACGCAGCCAGCGCGGTTGAGATAGAGGCGTGCTTGTTGGCGAGTATCGCGGCAGCCAGCAAAGCGGCATTGATCGCTCCAGCCTTGCCGATGGCTAACGTGCCGACAGGGATGCCGGCCGGCATCTGTACTATGGAGAGCAGAGAATCGATGCCGCTTAATGTCTGAGATTGCATCGGGACGCCGAGTACAGGCAGCTGCGTTTTAGCAGCGGTGACACCTGCCAAATGAGCCGCGCCTCCCGCACCCGCTATCAGCACCTCCAGGCCACGTTCGGACGCGCTGGAGGCATATTCGAAAAGTAAATCGGGCGTACGGTGAGCCGATATGATCCGGACTTCGTTGGGAATATCTAGCCCGTCGCAGGTATCCGCCGTATGGCGCATGATGTCCCAGTCCGACATCGAGCCCATGATGATTCCGACCAGGGGGTTCATCGCGCTATTGTACAGCAGTTAGAATTAGCATTTTATCTCACGAGGTAGCCCACTCATGAACGCACACGAAGTGCAGCAGTCACTTCAAGTAACGGCAGAGGAAGCTGTCAAGACCGCGCGCACGCTCGGCGCCGATCAGGTAGAAGCGGGTGTGAGTTACGGCGAGGGGCTATCGGTGACGGTGCGCATGGGGGAACTGGAGTCGGTTGAACGCCAGCGTGATCGGTCGCTGGCGATCACCGTGTATGTAGGAGGCTGCAAGGGTAGCGCCAGCACGGCACAGTTTTCTTCAGCGGCGATCAAAGAAACCGCCCGTAAAGCGCTGAGCATCGCGAGCTTTACTGCGAAGGACCAGTACGCTGGTCTTGCCGACGAGCAGTTGATGGCGCAAGAGTTCCCGGATCTGGATCTCTATCGTCCATGGGAGCTACCCGTCGAAGCCGCCGAGGAGCTAGCGCGCCGAACAGAGGATGTCGCACGCGCGACGGACAAGCGGATCAAGAACTCGGAGGGAGCATCCGTATCGACTGGTGGGGGCGTACAGGTCTACGCTAACAGTCACGGCTTTTGCGGTGGCTACGCCACGACCAATCATTCCTTGAGCTGCGGTGTAATTGCAGAGAGCGAGAATGCGTTAGAACGCGACTATTGGGTAACGGTAGCGCGGAACTCTGACGTTCTGGAGACACCGGAGCAAGTCGGGACAAAGGCGGCGCACAGAACGTTGCGCCGCTTAGGAGCAAGGCAGATTTCAACGCGGCAGGTGCCGGTGGTCTATCCAGCGGAGCTGGCAGCGGGCCTGTTCGGGCACTTCATTGGGGCTATCCGGGGCACGAGCCAATATCGCAAGGCTTCGTTTCTGTTGGACGCATGTGGCGACCAGATCTTTCCTAAGTTCGTCGATATAGACGAGGATCCGTTTATTCCCGGCGCGATGGGCAGTGCACCATTCGACGACGAGGGCGTCGCGACCCGCCCGAGAAAGCTAATAGACAGTGGAGTTCTGCAGGGCTACATTTTGACGAGCTACTCTGCGCGGCGGCTAGGGCTGCAGACAACCGGGAATGCAGGCGGCGTTCACAATCTCGTCGTGAAGCCCACGACTGGCTCGCTCGATCAATTGCTCCGCGATTGTCCGCAAGTCTTTTTGGTCGGAGAGTTACTCGGGCAGGGCGTCGACATGGTCAGCGGAGACTACTCGCGAGGCGCAGCGGGCTTCTGGGTTGAGCACGGCGAGATCGTATTTCCAGTTCACGAAGTCACTATTGCGGGAAATCTGAAGGAATTGTTCCACGGTATTCGGGCCGTTGGTTCTGACGTCGATCTGCGGGGAACGATTCGCTGCGGATCGGTTCTCGTCGAAGGTCTCACGGTTGCGGGCCACTGACGAATTTCCTTACGACGACTCCGGCTGTGCGTATGCTGCGTCTTCGTCTACTAGATCAGCCAGAGAACGGGACACTACCGCTGCGTATACGGCGGCGTCGATCTGCTGGGCTATGGCCTGGACCGTCGGATTCCACTGGTCCGGCTCCGCTGATCGTCCGTCTGCAGCCGCTGCGCGTACCGACGCGAGAATCTCGACGATACTGATTTTTCGTAGATCCTTAGCGGGAATCAATCGTTCCTCGGTAGTCTCGACGAGCAATCGGGCTTCCCGTAGTGCCCCGACGACGGGATCCAACAGATGCCGCGGAACGCCAATTCGCGCCGCTAGGCCCGAAAGTCCCCAGCCATTCGACGGTTCGCTGGTGGCCTGACCTACGATCAGCATCACGCTGATAGCTAGGCGCTCAGTCACTTCGTTACACACGTTCGGTGTGCGCATGTCAAGACGAAGATATTCGGGGTTCTGATAGAAGAAAGTAAACTGCGCGCCGAGCAGCAGAATCAACCAGGAGAAGTAGAGCCATAGCATCCCGAAGATCACAGTCGCGAAGCCGGCGTAGATGAGTGCGGTTCGGTCGGTACCGGCGACGAACTGTGCGAACAGCTCACCGCAGCCGACCCAGACGATACCGGCGAGCACGCCCCCGAATAGAGCGGTTCGAATCCGCACCGTTGCATTCGGTACGAACGCATAGAGAAAAGTAAACGCGCCAATAACCAGCACGTACGGCGTTAGCTGGGTTACGCCGACGATCAGACTCCCCAGCGGTTCTATCTCTCGCAGTCGGTTGACGACTGCGGTGTTCTCTAACGTTGCCACCATTAGCATAGCGACACTCATCAGTGCGGGTCCGAGCAACATCACGCTCAGGTACTCGCTGAAGCGACGCCCGAAGCTGCGCGGGCGATCAACTCGCCACACGAAGTTGAAGCTATTCTCGACTTTCTTCGCCATCGATAACGCGGTGACGATCAATAGCGTCAGACTCACCCCGGCCAGCGCCGAGCCCTGTACGTTATCTACAAATCCAATAACGGTGGCAGTAAGCTCTTCGCTGCGCGGGCCCAGGGGCGCGAGAACGCGCAGAATTAGTGGCTCCATTTGACGGTGGAAGCCAAGGCCTTTCAGGATGGAGAAGCTCAGCGCTAGTAGCGGCACGACCGCGAGCATGGTCGTATACACTAAGCTCATTGCGCGCAGGCTAAGCTCGCCTGACGAGAGTTCTCTGGCCAGGGCGTAGAGGAAGCGTGAGACTGTCAGGAGGCTCTTCCGCAGCGTTCCTGACGGCACGTCGCGGTGCCAGAGCCACACTTGAAGATGTCGAATCCATCGCTCCATCGGCGGGCTCCGTCACGTTACGGCAAGTGTTTGAATACCGCTATCGACTCAGACGATCTAAAACTTCGTAGTATTTCTCACGAGTTCGCTTGATCACCACAGCTGGTAAGTGGGGGCCGGGTGGCTTCTTGTCCCAGTCCAACGTCTCGAGGTAATCGCGGACATACTGTTTGTCGAAACTCCGCGGTGAAGAGCCCGCTTCGTAGCTTGCGACCGGCCAGAATCTCGATGAATCGGGTGTGAACAACTCGTCGATCAGATACAATTCTCCATCGCTATCCAAACCGAACTCGAATTTAGTGTCCGCGATGATGATACCGCGTTCTCGGGCGTACTGCGTCGCCTCCGAATAGAGTTGCAGTGAGAGGTCAGACACGCGTCGGCGAAGCTCACGGCCGATCAAGGAGTCGACATCGTCGGTCGAAATGTTCTGGTCATGTTCTCCCGCGGCCGCCTTGGTGCTTGGCGTAAAGATCGGTTCACGTAGTTGCTCGGCAAGCTCCAGACCTGGGGGCAGTGGGATGCCGCTGACGCTGCCTGAAGCACGGTAATCTTTCCATCCGGAACCGATCAGGTAACCTCTCACAACTGCTTCAATGGGCAAGGGGTTAAGACGCATCACGACGATCGACCGACCTTCGATGATTGCGTGGTCCTTCTGATCCGGTAAGACGCTAACGGGGTCGATATTCGTTAGATGGTTAGGGACAACGTGCCCGAGTCGCTCGAACCAGAAGTTGGAAATCGCCGTCAGCACGATTCCTTTGCCGGGGACCGGATCCGGAAGCACGACATCGAAGGCAGATAGGCGGTCGCTTGCGACGATAAGCAGGTGTTCATCGTCGACACGGTAGATGTCGCGTACCTTACCGCGGGCAACCAGTTCTAGGCTCGTCAGATTTGACTCAGATACGGCATCTGGTTGCGGCTCGGTCATAGACAACGGTGTCCTTCTGGGGTTGGCAAATTAACGGTTGGGATGTAAAAAGAGATAATGACTCGTCAAGTGGTCAGTCAGCAACTCCACGGCGCCGAGCGACAGCCTAGAATCTACCGCTGTCCCGGAGCCGTGTCCGTGAAAAGTCATGCAGTGGATCGGTAAGGCGGTTGGCGGCGTACTGGGCTATGCGGCGGCCGGCCCATTCCGTCTAGTCGGTCTGGCGCTCGGCATCATGCTCGGGCATCAATTCGATAAAGGGCTGATCTCCGGTTATGCGACGCGTCGACGAGCAGGTTTCGGTTCGGAGAAAATCCAACAGCTGTTCTTCGAGATGACCTTTACGTTGATGGGGCACATCGCTAAGGCTGACGGCCGTGTCTCGGAGGAAGATATCCGAATAGCCCGGCGCCTTATGCATAGCATGGCCCTATCGCCCGAGCAGGTGCAGCAGGCAATATTATTTTTCGCGGCCGGTAAAAGCCCGGATTTTCGCCGCTCAGAGAGCTTGGACAGATTGCATCAGCGACTCCGTGGCCGCCGAGATCTGATCAGAGCGTTTATGGAAATGCAGATGCAGGCCGCATTGGCAGCCGGGTCTGTCAGCAAAACGAAGCGAGAGCTTCTTTGGTTGGTGGCCAGGTCCCTCGGAATGGGCCGAGTGGAGCTTGCTCAGATAGAGGCGCTGATTCGCGCTCAGCGGTTTCGAGCCGGTGGTGAGCATAGTAAGCAGGTCGGACTAGCGGATGCGTTTCGCGTCCTCGGCCTGGATTCCAGTGCCAGTGATCAGGACGTGAAGACGGCTTATAGACGTCTGATGAATCAACATCATCCGGATAAGCTGGTCGCTAGGGGTTTGCCGCAATCGATGATGCGCGTCGCTGCAGAGAAGACCCAGGAGATCCGTGCCGCCTACGAGCGGGTCAAGACTCACCGAGGCTTCAAGTAGTCAGCTCACATAGACCGACGGATGGCTTCTCTGCGGGGCTTCGGTAGTTCTCTGCGAGCGTTAAATACGACGATGGTCTTGCCATTTGCGCTGACGAGGCCTTGTTCCTCCAAGACCTTCAGTACACGGCCTGCCATCTCTCGCGAACAACCGACCAGTCTGGAGAGCTCCTGGCGGGATACCTTGATCTGCATGCCGTCCGGATGAGTCATGGCGTCTGGCTCATTACAAAGATCCATGATGGCGTGTGCAACCCGTCCGGTGACGTCAACGAATGCCAAGTCGCCAAGTTTTCGGTTCGTTCTGTCTAGTCTCGCGGCTAGTTGTGTGGCCAGCTCGAAAATAAGTCCGGGACTTTCAGAGGCGACCTGTCGAACGCGGGAATAGGTCATTTCGGCGATTTCGGACTCCATCCGTGTTCTCACCCAGGCGCTTCGAGTCGGTTGTTCGTAGAACAGTCCCATTTCACCAAAAAATTGGCCCTTGTTGAGGTAGGCCAACACCATCTCGTTACCATCCTCGTCTTCGATCATGACCTCAACCGACCCAGATACGATGTAAAACATCACGTCCGGAAGATCGCCAGCATGAATCATGACGGTCTTGGCGGGGACCGTCCGGACGCGGCAATAGCTCAGGAAGCGATTGATCGCGGGAATTTCACTTAAGGGCCGGACGGCTTTTTCCATGGCTTGATGCTCCGTTTGACGTAATGTGTTATTAAATCAGTTTGTCGGGCTAAGACAAGTAACCATGGGTTCAAGATGTGACGCAGTTCACACCCAAAGTGCCGTACGACGTAAAAATTCACCTCCTAGTGCCATCAGCGACCGAACGGGCTGAGGAAGTTCCATTCCTCCGGACAGCATCGCAGTCGTACCGTGATGGGCTTCATCGGTCGCCATACGTTTAAGAATAGCCGCACTTTTGGCATCAGTATGCGGCAGACGGAGCAGATGGTCGCGTATGTGAGCTTCGACCTGGCGCTCGGTCTCTGCGATAAAGCCCAAGCTCACCCGGTCGCCGGCGCTGCCCGCCAGCATGCCCAGCAGAAAGCTTCCGGCGTACCAGAGCGGATCGAGCAGGCTCCTGCGGCCATCCAATTCCGCTATTCGCTGGGCACACCAGGCGAGATGATCTTGTTCTTCAGCCGCTGCCTGGAGCAGGTGGTCGCGCGTCATCGCAGAGCGAGCCATCACAGACTGGCCGCTGTAGAGTGCTTGTGCCGCGATTTCTCCAGCATGGTTGACGCGCATCAGAGCGCTACTCGTGCGGCGTTCCTCCGCCGTGAACAGCGAGTCAGATAGACCCGCGGCGGGAGATGGGCGAGAAGCCTGTGTTGGGCCGACCAGGGTGCGCAGCGCCTGGTCGGCGGCCGCAACGAGACGATCTTGCCAATCGATCTTTCGCGTCATTAGGCCATTATAGCGAGTCGCCAGCAGATCGATCCCGGTTAATGCCTGCAGATGGTAGCAGCGGCAAGGATGGTTCGCCCAGAGCCCCGCACGCCTTGCCAGGGCCTGAACACGCGCGTAATATTCCGCCTCTTTGGACGGCGGTCTCGCCGCAAGCCAAGCAACGTATGCAGACATTCTCGGCTAAGCCGGCTGAAGTCCGGCACGACTGGTATCTAGTAGACGCCAGCGGTAAAACGCTCGGTCGGCTAGCGTCCAAGATCGCCGGGCGTTTACGCGGGAAGCACAAGCCTGAGTACACGCCGCACGTTGATACGGGCGACTATATCGTGGTGATTAACGCTGAGAAAATCAGGGTCACCGGCGCCAAGTTAACGGATAAGATCTACCATTGGCACACCGGCTATATCGGTAACCTTAGATCCGAATCCCTGGGACATCTTCTGGAGCGAGCGCCGGAACGGGTTTTGGAGCGTGCTGTCAAAGGCATGTTGCCGCGGAACCCTCTCGGAAGACAGATGTTCAAGAAACTCAAGGTCGTTCGCGGGACGGAGCATCCGCACCAGGCCCAACAGCCTCGTCCGCTGGAGCTATAAGGTATGGCTACCGACGTTTATTACGGAACAGGCCGAAGAAAAACCTCGGCGGCCAGAGTCTATTTAAGATTCGGTAACGGTGCGATTCAGGTAAACGGACGGTCGTTGGACGTATTTTTCGGCCGGGAAACAGCACGTATGATCGTCCGCCAGCCTCTCGAGCTCTCGCAGCTGGAGAATAAGTTCGATATTCAGATCAGCGTACGCGGCGGTGGCACGACCGGACAGGCAGGAGCTATTCGCCACGGAATCACTCGAGCGTTGATCGCGTATGATGAAACGCTCAGACGGCCGTTACGCAAAGCAGGTTTCGTCACCCGGGATGCTAGGGAAGTCGAGCGCAAAAAAGTTGGCCTGCGCAAGGCCCGTAAAGCGACGCAGTACTCCAAGCGCTAAAGTTTGTGACTCCCACAACTGGGGGATCGTCTAGTGGTAGGACATCGGACTCTGACTCCGACAGCGGGGGTTCGAATCCCTCTCCCCCAGCCAGTTCGCCGTCCGGCAGCAACAATACGCGGCGTTACCGTATCTCCCTGACGCCATTATCTCCGCCGACCAGTAGAACGTCGGCGTGTCTCTGAGCGAATATCCCGACTGTGACTACGCCCGGAATCTGATTCAGACGATTCTCAACCTCAAGCGGATTCGGAATGCTCAAATTATGGACATCCAGAATATGATTGCCGTTGTCGGTGACGAAGCCCGTTCGCCAGATCGGCTGACCGCCGGCTTTAATCAGCTGCCGTGCGACGAATGATTGCGCCATTGGGATCACTTCGACGGGGAGCGGAAACCGGCCTAGGATACCCATGAGTTTGGAGTCGTCGATAATACAAATGAATTTCCGTGACGCGCCTGCAAGAATCTTTTCGCGCGTGAGTGCTCCGCCGCCGCCCTTGATAAGGTGAAGATGCTTGGTTGCTTCATCAGCGCCGTCTACATAGACATCCAGATCGCCGGCGCTCGCGAGATCAGAGACCTCGACGCCGAGATTCTGCAGCTTCTCGGTGGACGCCTCTGAGCTAGAGACGACCGTCGTCAGGTTTAGGGCGTGTCCAGCGAGGGCGTCGATGAAGAAATTTACCGTGCTACCTGTGCCGACACCCAGGGAGATTCCGGGCTCGATCTGGCTGATAGCCGCTTCAGCCGCTTGGCGTTTCTTATCATCCTGGTTCATATCGCAGTACCAAAAAAGTGCCCGCGTATAGCGGGCACTTCGTTCATGTCAGAGCCAGAAGGCTGACATAAGGCGCTAAAGAAACTACCGTTTCTTTTTCGCTTTCTTCCTGCCTTTTTTCTTCGCTTTCTTGCGAGTAGCTTTCTTCTTGGCTTTTTTCTTCGCTTTCTTGCGAGTAGCCTTCTTCCTGCCTTTTTTCTTCGCTTTCTTGCGAGTAGCTTTCTTCTTGGCTTTTTTCTTCGCTTTCTTACGTGTTGCCTTCTTGCGAGTAGCCTTCTTACGCGTCGCCTTCTTCTTGGTGGCGCGTTTCTTAGCTACCTTGCGCCGCACAGTCTTGCGTTTGGCGCTCGCCTTCTTGCGAGTAGTTCGCTTCTTCGAAGCTCGTTTAGCCATGGGTAATCTCCGTGTCGGGGTTAACCGGCGTTGAGTATATATAAAAGAATAAGAAATTCCAGCAAGTTAGGCGTTTTTACACACGTCTTGCAGCGCATTTCATGCGAAGAGTGTGAGCGACTGCACACTCCTGGTTATTGATCGATGAACAGTTAAGTCGTTGCCGTATTAGACGGCCAGATTCAAATTCTAGAAACGATAAAGAATTTTAAGAGATAGATGCATAGAAACTTTTCTTGTCGTCGGAGAATTGTTATGGCTTGGATGTGATTCGGCAAGAAAGATGTCCTGTTGATGTGGCGGAGACCCGCTAAGTTACTGGATTCTTGCTCGTTTGTGTCGCTTGAGGGCAACTAAAAGGGAACGTTGAGAACTGTGCTCGGACAGTGGCATTTCTTGCGCCGGTCAGGATCGAACGGGCTGCTGTTTTGTTCGCGGTACCTTTTGCGTAGCTCGAACGCAATACGATTGTCATCGATATCAGTTCTGTCCATCATGCTGCGGACGATTTCCGGCTTGGTGCGACAGGTGCAACAGGAGGGCAGAAAATCCGCTCGTTCTCGGAAATGCGCGTGAATTTGCGCAACTGCTCGGTTCGACCACCAACCGATGAGATCTGTGGTCGAACACATCGTGCGGTTCGCCCGGCCGAATCCGGTAAGCGTAAATCCGCTTTCCGCTGGATAGTCCGTTAAAAGCAATAGGTCTCTGTTTCGGTTACCGCACACCACAGACGGACGTCCCACGCTTCCGCTTCGATGTTCTGCAGGTGCTGGTGTTCGTACCCCACGCCGATCAATTTTGGCTTTCGCCATGCCGATCGACGGCCTAGAAATTGGAAGCAGCGGTCGTAATAGCCGCCACCCATACCGAGTCTTACGCCGCGGTCGTCAAAGGCAACAAGTGGTGTCAGCACCAGATCCAAGGAGCGAGCATCGATGTAGGGTCCGGCTAACGGTTCGAGGATCCCGAGGCGGTTCGGTTTTAGTGTCACGCCACGTCCGACAGAGGCGAACCGAAGGCTGTTGCCTCGAAGCACGGGTGCGTACCACTGCTTGTTACGGTGCGCGCCACCCTCCATGAAGGCGTCGAGGGCGAGTTCTCCGTCGACCGCGAAATAGATGCCCAGGTGTCGGGCTCGTTGATACGCGGCGAGTTTCCACAGACGTCGCGCGAGCTGAAGTTCAGCCTGACGTTTCTGCAGTCCCGTGACGAACCTGCGGCGGGCACGAATGCGCTGCCGCTGGTCATGACGCTCGTGATGGCTACTGAGAGAAGTGTCGGGCAAGAGCGCGATCGATCCGTCTTAGAGTAATAGCGACGATGGGGGATGACGCCCCCCGCCTGTGCCGTTGCAGTTGGTTGCTCTCGAACCAGAGCGAAAGGTGGGGTAAGCCGTGGTAGTTGCAGGCGATCCAGCTAGACTGGATATGCTCAACGCTACCGACAGAACACAACCCCAAGGTCAAAATTTAAGGTCGAAAGACTCTCCAATCCGCATCGAACACCGCAGGGAGCGCCAATAACACTATAGATTCAATTGCTGGTCGGCGCCGAGCGCCGAGTCCAATCTCTCGCGCATCGCCTTTACTCGTAGGCCGACAATGTCCTTCAGCTCTCTGTCATCGTCGGTTCGCTGCAGCAACTCATTAGCCATGTTCAGGGCCGCCATCACGGCGACTCGATCCAAGCCGATAACTTTGCCGCTGTCGCGAATCTCACGCATTTTCTCGTTGAGGAGCTCTGCCGATGCCATCAGATCCGCTTTCTCGCTGGCCGGACAGGAGACCTGATATTCTTTCTCCAATATCCGGATACTGACGTGGGCATACATCTCATTCATTGTGCCTGTTCCATAGCCTTGAGCCGCCCGATCATCGCTTCGACACGGCCCCGGACTTGCTCATTCTTCTGCAACAGTGTCGCCCTGCCCTCAATGAGAGTGTCTTGTCGTTGTCTCAGAGACAGATTTTCCTCCTGGAGCCGTCGACAGATCACAACCAGTTCATCCAGCCGTTTCTCTAGGCGCTGCAGTTCGGCGTCAACCCGCTCATTGGTGTCGCGATCACTCATGCTACAGACTATAGAGCCGCAAGCGTTCGGGGGTCAACAAGCGTTGGACAGGTGTTAGCATTGAGACTTCTCGGCGGGTGGATTTCCCTCCAATGATCGACAGGCGCACAGAATATGCGACATTAGGAATGGCTCTGGACGGGCTCGGTAGCGTCCTGACCGTGTCTGAATTGCACGGCGGCTTTTGCGGCGCTTTGTGTGCCGGCGGCGCTGGGGTTGCCTCAGCCTGGCTCGAAGATCAGGTCCGGGAGTCTGAGTCTCGGGCGGACACGGTTCAAGCGGCGCGCGACATCTTGCGAGTCGTGGAACTCGAGACCTGGCGAGCCCTGGCCAGCTCCGATCTGGAATTTACGCCGTTATTGCCTGAGGACGATCTACCGCTGGACGAGCGTGTCACCGAACTAGCGCTCTGGTGTCATGGCTTTCTCTCCGGGTTGGCTCTAGGCGACCTATCATTAGCCGACGGTTCCTCGCGAGCATCGAAAGACCCACACGCGGACTCGGGTCTCGAAGCTCGGCGCGAGGAAATCATCAAGGATTTTGCCGAGATCAGCCGTGCAGGGCTGAATGCCGAGGAGCGCAGTGAGCCGACGGATGCGGACTTCAATCTGGCGGAAATCATCGAATATGTTCGCGTGAGTGTCCAGATACTGTTCGAAGAGATTGGCGCTGCTCGCGCCGACGAGGCCGGGCTGCCAGCATCGATGAGCGAGCATTAGCGTCGTGCACTCACAGGAATTCTCCAGGCGCCGGCGTCATCTGATGGAACTCATCGGTTCCGGTGGTATAGCGGTGTTGCCGGCGGCTCCCGAGCGAACGCGTAGTCGCGATACGCTCTATTCGTATCGCCCCGACAGTGATTTCTTCTATCTCACCGGCTTCGAAGAACCGGATGCTGTCGCGGTATTGATTCCCGGCCGCCCCCACGGCGAGTTCATTGTGTTCTGCCGCGAGCGAAATCGTGACAAAGAGTTATGGGATGGACTGCGGGAAGGCCCCGAGGGTCTGGTTGCCCGCTACGGAGCGGATGACGCGTTTCCGATTAATGATATTGAGGAGATTCTTCCTGGTCTGCTGGAGCGAAGCGAACGTGTCTACTACTCCATGGGGGTGTTCGGTGAGTTCGATCAACGCCTGCTGGGTTGGATGCATGCTCTGCACGCTAGACGGCAAAGTGGCCACGCGCCCGACGAGCTTGTCAATCTGGATCATCTTCTGCATGACATGCGCCTGTTTAAGAGCCGTAGAGAAGTCAGTGCTATGAAGCGGTCGGCACGTATTGCGGTAGAGGCTCACCGCCGCGCGATGCGTGCCTGTACGCCGGGAATGTATGAGTACGAACTCGAAGCCGAGTATCGATACGCGTTCGCGCAGCACGGCGCTCAGTGTTCCTACGAGCCGATAGTCGCATCCGGCTCGAACGCGTGTGTACTGCACTATCACGACAATGACTCGGTTCTGAACGACGGAGATTTGGTGCTCATTGACGCTGGTTGTGAGGTCGAATACTACGCGTCAGATGTAACCCGAACGTTCCCGGTCAATGGCGAGTTTTCCGAGTCGCAGCGAGATCTCTACGAAATCGTTTACGCGGCAAATCAGGCCGCTACCGACAAGATTCGACCGGGCAACCATTGGAATGACCCGCACGACGCGGCAGTCAGGGAGATCACGCGCGGCTTAAGAGACTTAGGGATTCTACGCGGCCGACTGCCAGCGTTGATCAAGACGGCTGCCTACCGGCCGTTCTTTATGCACAAGACGGGCCATTGGCTGGGACTGGATGTACACGATGTCGGGGACTACAAGGTTGCCGAACATTGGCGTTTACTGGAACCTGGCATGGTCACGACCGTCGAGCCAGGCATTTACATCGCACCGGATGCCAAGCGCGTCGCGAAGCGTTGGCGGGGAATCGGAATTCGCCTCGAAGACGATGTGCATCTTTCTAAGGATGGGCCGCAGGTGCTCACGGCAGATCTACCGTTACTGGCTGATGAGATCGAGCAGCTGATGGCAAGCTGATGGGTCACGCCAATCTCGAAGCTGATGTGTTGATCGTCGGTGGCGGACTGGCGGGCTCGACGCTCGCACACGCGCTCGCTCCGACACCGTTAACAATCGTATTGGTGGAGGCTCGCGACCCAGTGCAACTCGAGCAACCCAGCTTCGACGGTAGAGCGACTGCGCTCGCAAACGGCAGCCAGCGAATCCTGGCGTCGCTTGGTTTGTGGGATCAAGTGGCTTCGGACGCAGAGCCGATTCGGGAGATTCATATTTCCGAATGCGGTTGGTTCGGCGCTGCACGAATCCGCGCACAGGAGGAAGGAGTACCGGCGCTCGGCTATACGCTGGAGAACCGAGTACTCGGCGGCGCCTTGTGGCGGGCACTGGATCGGGCCGACGGGTTTACGTGTCTGGCGCCGGCCGAGCTGTCCTCGCTGGTTGTCGGCACCGACAGAGTCGAGGCTGAAGTCAAGACGGCAGAGAAGCGACTGTCGATAGTCGCGAAGGTCGTCGTTGCTGCAGACGGTGTGAATTCGCTGGTGCGCCGGGAGTTGGGCATCGCCCACCACGAAGATAGTTATCAGCAACAAGCGGTCATCCTGAATTGTACAACCGAAATTCCTCACGCCGGCCGTGCTTTTGAACGATTTACCCCTGATGGTCCGTTAGCGTTTCTGCCGCTCAGCGCCGGCCGAGTCGCAGTCGTATGGACGCTATCCCATGAAGAAGCCAGCCGCGTTTCGGCGCTCGAAGACGACGTATTCTGTTCCGAGCTTCAAGCGGCGTTCGGTTATCGCTTGGGCCGGCTTACTCGCATTGGCTCCCGGACTGCGTACCCGCTGGCGCGTGTGCGAAGTGCGGCGGTTATCGGGCCGCGTGCCGTGTTAATTGGCAGCGCGGCCGTCAACCTTCATCCTGTCGCAGGGCAGGGCTTCAACCTCGCGTTGCGAGATGTGGCCTCGCTAGCGGAGACCTTCACGGAACGCGTTGATGGGCGACCCGCAACGAACGATCCGGGGTCGGCGGACGTTTTGAATCGTTATCAGCAATGGCGGCAGCAAGATCAGAAAAAAGTAGCGGCGCTGACGCATGGGCTGATTCGCGTCTTCGGCTACGGCGGGTCGCCATTCGCAGCCTCCAGGGGACTTGGGCTGATGGCTTTTGATCTGCTACCCGGCGCTAAAGCTGCGCTGGCCAGACAGACGATGGGCCTGTCGGGCCGACTCTCCCGTCTGGCGAGGGGCTTGCCACTAGAGGCGAAAAACTAATGACGAGTGCCAAGGACAGATCGGTGGTCATCATCGGCGCCGGTCCGGTCGGTTTGACCGTCGCCGCGTTGTTGTTGGCGAGTCCGCATGCCGACCAAGTGCGGATACGTGTCCTGGAGTCCCGCGCCGCTCCCGCCTGGGATCAGGAGCAAATGGATCTCAGGGTCTATGCCCTGTCCAGAGCGTCGCAGCGCATCTTTGAGCACCTGGGCGTTTGGCAGCAGATCGTAGCGGCTCGTGCGAGCCCCTATCGGCGCATTCACGTCTGGGAAGGTGACTACGCGGAAGGCCTGGGGTCGTTGTCCTTCGATAGCGCGGAGTTGGGCGAGCCCGATCTGGGGCATATCGTCGAGGATCGACTAATCCGGGAGCGGCTGTTCAGCGTACTGGACGCGTCTGCCAACGTGGAGTTGCGCGTCGGGGTCGAGCTTGCGGCGGTCCGTCTAGGGACGCGCGCCGTTGAGATCGATACGCAGAGCGGTGAGACGATCCAGGCTACAGTTTTGATCGCGGCTGACGGTACCGCATCCACCGTGCGCCGTTTGCTGGATTTACCGGTGACGGCTGTGCCGTATGGGCAGCATGCGCTGGTGACGCATGTGGTGACAGCAAGATCTCACGCCGAAACGGCGTGGCAGCGCTTCCTGCCCGACGGTCCGCTGGCCTTTCTGCCCCTGCTTGATGGCAGAAGTTCGGTGGTCTGGTCGATGAGTTCCGATAATGCGCAGCGTTTGTCGGCGGTCTCGGAGCAAGCGTTCTGCGACGAGTTGCAGACAGCGAGCGGCGGAGTGCTAGGCGCGATCGAGTCGAGTGCATCGCGGGCGAGCTTCCAGCTGCAGGCGCTGCACGCACGTCGTTATAGCTGCGCTCGAGTCGCTCTGGTGGGCGATGCGGCGCACACGGTACATCCGCTGGCCGGACAAGGAATGAATCTCGGGCTCCTCGATGCTGCTGCGTTGGTCGATACGTTGGTTTCTGCGTTGCGTCACGGGGAAGATCCTGGCGACTTGCGCGTACTGCGGCGCTATGAGCGTCAGCGCAAGGGCGGGAATCTCAGAATGTTGCTAGCGACGCATGCATTGCAGCGGCTGTTCAGGCTCCCGGGTCCGTTGTTTGAGCCCCTGCGAGTTGCGGGGCTGTCTGCCGTGAATACAATGCCGATCGCGAAGAACGGGCTGATGCGAGCAGCGCTGGGCCTTAGCGGTGAACTGCCCAGTGCAGCCAGAGCGCGAGTGGTTTGAGTAGACGCTCAGTTCTGTGTAGAGACTCCGGAGAAGTTCAGCTATCATCGCTCGTTCAATCATAAGGCCTGCCGGAGAGACTTCGCTTCGGCGAAGCGCCGAAGGCGCAACCACCGCTCGGAAACGCTCAGGCAAACGGACGGCAGAGCCTGATTGACTCTGGAGAGTGACCCTGATCGCAGGGTCCGCCGAAGGTGAGCGGCGCATTTGTTGCGCCTAATCTCTCAGGCATCAGGACAGAGGAGCGGTAAGCCTATGGCTCGCCGTTTTTTTGTGGTGATCAGAAATGCCTGGAGTCCAACAAACACCATTGTACGAGACCCACATCGGCTTGGGAGCGCGTATGGTCGAGTTTGCCGGCTGGCAGATGCCGCTCTATTACGGGTCGCAACTGGACGAGCACCATGCCGTTCGCAATCATGCCGGGCTATTTGATATCTCCCACATGACGGTCGTCGACGTATCAGGTGCCGACGCCGAGCGATACCTCCGCTACGTTCTTGCCAACGATGTCAGCAAACTGCATTCGGCTGAAGACGGGCAGTGCCGGGCGCTGTATAGCTTGATGCTGCGTGAAGATGGCGGGATCATGGATGATCTGATTGTTTACCGACTATCGGCCAACGGCTATCGGCTTGTCGTGAACGCGGCGACGCGTGAGAAAGATCTCGCCTGGTTGCTTGGCCAGGCCGGTCGTCAGTCTCTCGAAATTCTTGAGCGGCCGGACCTGGCTATGATCGCTGTGCAGGGGCCGCAGGCTCGCGAACTCGTGGCCCAAACGCTTCCGAGTGGCGAGGCGTTACTCGCGTTGGCGCCGTTCTGCGCTCATCGAGACGACGAGACGATGGTGGCTCGCACTGGCTACACCGGGGAGGATGGGTTTGAGATTATTGTTGCCGGCGCGCAGGCTCCGGCGCTGTGGGCCGAGTTGCATGCTCTGGGTATTGCGGCCTGCGGGCTGGGCGCGCGGGATACGCTGCGTCTGGAAGCGGGGCTGAATCTCTATGGTCTGGATATGGACGAAACCGTTAGCCCGTTGGAATGTGGTCTCAGATGGACGGTTGACACGCAGACCGATCGCGACTTTATCGGCCGCCGCGCACTTGAGCGTCAGGCGGCTGATGGCGTGAAATTCGTGCAGGCCGGATTGATTCTCGAAGGCAATGGCGTTCTGAGAGCCGGTTACGTTGTGCACACGGCTGGTGGTGAAGGCAAAGTCACGAGCGGCACATACTCGCCAACGCTGGCTTGCTCGGTCGCGCTGGCCAGGCTGCCGGTTGATGCGCAGAATGACGGTGAGGTGGTTATTCGCAATCACCGTCATGCCGTGCGCATCGTCAAGACGCCGTTCGTCAGGCATGGAAAAATCAAAGTAGATCTAGAAAACAAGCTGCATTAAGGAGATCGACCGATGGGCGAAATTCCGGTTGAGCTGAAATATACGGAAGCGCATGAATGGATTCGCGAGCAGGACGATGGGACCGTCGAGGTCGGTATTACCGACCATGCCCAAGTCTCGCTTGGGGAGTTGGTCTTTGTGGAACTTCCCGAGGACGATACGGTTGTCAACGCGGGTGATGCATGCGCTGTCGTGGAATCGGTGAAAGCCGCTTCGGATGTCTATATTCCGCTGTCGGGCACGATCGTTGCGACCAACCAGGCGTTAGCGGACTCGCCGGGACTCGTGAACACAGATCCGTACGGTGAGGGTTGGCTGTTTCGCTTGAGACCGAATACGCCAACACAACTAGAAGAGTTGTTAGCCAGCGAGGACTACGAGCGCTTTGTATCCGAGCTGAAAGACTGAGCTCTAAGAACTAGACCATGCCTTTCATTCCTCACACCGATCATGATACTCAGCTGATGCTGCAGGCTATCGGCGTCGACGATATCAACAGCCTGTTCGACGAGATTCCGGACGAGCTCCGCTGCGGAAAACTCATGGGCGTACCCGCCGCCATCTCCGAGTACGAAGTCGGACGACTCATGCGTCGGCAGGCTGACAAGGACCGGGTCGAGCTGAATTTTCTCGGCGCTGGCGCTTACGAGCATCATATTCCCGCCGCCGTGTGGGAGCTGACGACGCGCGGTGAGTTTTATAGCGCCTATACGCCGTATCAGGCCGAAGCGAGCCAGGGAACACTGCAAGTCATCTACGAGTACCAAACGATGATGGCAAGCCTGACAGGGCAGGACGTTTCGAATGCGTCTCTGTACGATGGCGCTTCGGCGCTAGCGGAGGCTACGCTGATGGCCGTTAGGGTCAACCGTGCGTCGAAGTCGCGGCGGGTGCTGATCCCGCAAAGCGTACACCCGCACTATGCGGCCGTCACTAAAGCGATTACCGCCAGTCAGAGTATCGAACTTGTCCAAATTCCCTATGATCCCAATAGCGGGCAGACGGATCTAGCGGCCTTGCGAAGCCACGCCGGGACGGACATTACTGCGGTCATCATTCCGCAACCGAATGTCTTCGGTGTGCTGGAGCAGGTTGACGAGATTGCCGACTGGGCAGCGGACCAGGGTGCGCTCGGGATTGCGCTCGTCAATCCGATCTCGTTAGGTCTATTGCGGCCACCGGGAGAATGGGGTCGTGAAGGCGTGCCTATCGTCTGTGGCGAGGGCCAACCTCTGGGTGTGCCCTTGAGCTCGGGTGGGCCTTACTTTGGGTTTCTGACTTGCCGCGAGGCGCTGGTGCGGCAGCTACCCGGCAGGCTCGTCGGTCGAACCGTCGATCGCGACGGTAAGCTGGGCTTTACGCTCACACTGCAGGCGCGTGAGCAACATATTCGACGCTCTCGAGCGACCTCCAACATCTGTACCAACCAGGGTCTGATGGTGACGGCAGCTACGATCTACATGAGTCTGCTCGGGCCCCAGGGGCTGCGACGCGTCGCAGCCGAAAGCCATGCTAAGACCCGTGGTTTGGCCGCTGCGGCGGCGATGATTGACGGTGTGGAACCAGCTTTTACGGCACCGCACTTTCATGAGGTTGTGTTGCGCTTGCCGGTGCGTGCGGGCGCCGTCATTGAGAAAATGCGCCGGCAGGGAATACTGGCCGGTATCGCGCTGTCCTCCTGGTACCCGGAGCTGGAGAACTGTTTGTTGGTCTGTGCGACTGAGACGAAGACCGATGCAGACCTCCACACCTATGTACAGGCGCTTGGACAACAGATCGAAGCTTCTCGAGCAGCCTCATGAGCGAGCCACTGATTTTCGAGCGCGGCCAGCCGGGTCGATCGGCCAGTGCGCAGTTCCCTCGGCACGAGAGCGCTCATGAACTTCCAGCGCAGTTTGTTCGCAGCGAACCGCCCCTGTTGCCCGAAGTGTCGGAGTTGGACGTCGTGCGTCACTACACACGCCTGTCGCAAATGAACTTCTCGATCGACACCCACTTCTACCCGCTGGGGTCGTGCACGATGAAATACAATCCGCGCGGCTGCAACTCATTTGCGTCACTGCCGGGCTTCACTCAGCGGCACCCGTTGGCTCCCGAGAGCTCATCGCAGGGATTCTTGACCTGTCTGTTCGAACTGCAAGAGATGCTGAAGTCCGTGACGGGCATGGCGGCATTCTCGTTAACGCCGATGGCCGGCGCCCAAGGGGAACTCGCCGGTGTCGCAATGATCCGTGCCTACCACGTCGACCGCGGCGATATCGGCCGCACGGAAATCATCGTTCCGGATGCGGCCCACGGAACGAATCCCGCGACAGCGACGATGTGCGGCTGCACGGTCAAGGAAGTACCGACGCGCGCGGACGGCGATGTCAATCTCGATGTTCTTCGGCAGCTCGTCGGTTCGCAGACAGCCGGAATCATGCTGACGAATCCGTCGACGTTGGGAGTCTTCGACAAGAATATCAAGGCTATTGAAGAGATTATCCATGCTGCCGGTGGACTCCTCTATTACGACGGCGCCAATCTCAACGCGATTCTCGGCAAAGTGCTGCCGGCTGAGATGGGCTTCGACGTCATGCATATCAATCTGCACAAGACATTCGCGACGCCCCATGGCGGCGGCGGTCCCGGTTCCGGTGTTGTCGGCACCGGTGAGACACTCAAGCCGTTCCTGCCCATTCCCGTCGTCGGCACGACCGCGAACGGCTATCGCTGGCTCGATGAAGCGGATCTGCCGAAGAGTATCGGTCGCCTATCGGCATTCATGGGCAATGCCGGCGTCTTATTGCGAGCCTATATTTATATGCGTCTGCTCGGGCGGGAAGGACTAGAGCGCGTCGCCGACTACGCGGTATTGAATGCCAACTATGTCATGGTACAGCTCAGAAAAGCAGGCTTCGATATCGTGTTCCCGGACCGGCGGGCCAGTCATGAGTTTCTCGTCACGCTAAAAAGGCAAGCGAAGTCAAAAGGGGTGACTGCGATGGACTTCGCCAAAGCGCTCTTGGATCGAGGCATTCACGCCCCGACAACCTACTTCCCGCTGCTTGTCCCGGAGTGTCTTTTGATTGAGCCGACCGAGACCGAAAGCAAGCAAACGCTGGACCACTTCGTTGCCGCAATGACGGAAATTCTCGCTGAGGCAGCAAGTAACGCTGCGCTGTGCAAAGATGCACCCGTTACTACACCGGTGAAGCGGCTCGATGACGTGCGCGCTGCCCGACAGCTGGACGTTCGTTATCAGCCCCCAGAGACGGACGGAGGTGCGCAAATCGTCAATGCTGCCGCGGACTAGGGCACCAATAACGCAAACAATGGTCGTAGCACTAGTCACGATCACAAGACGAACCGTACAATCGAGCCCTATGAAACGACTTGTCACAACTACCGTGTGCGCGGCCACTGCCGCTTTCAGCGTTGCGACGGCCCCCCAGGAGCCGGCCTGGAACCGGACCCTGGACCAGATCTCGTCCGGGGTAGTCACGATCCAGGTAGACAGCACCCGAGCCTTTGATACCGAACGCAACCGGTCCAGTCAGGCGACTGGTTTCGTCGTCGATGTTGATCAGGGCTTGATCTTGACCAATCGCCATGTCGTTACGCCGGGACCGGTCGTGGCGCAAGCGATCTTTCTCAATCAGGAGGAAGTGGAACTCGTGCCGGTGTACCGTGACCCGGTACACGATTTCGGCTTCTTCCGTTACGCTCCGGAGCACCTAAGATTCATAGATCCGGCTGAACTGCCGCTGGTACCGGAGGCCGCCCAGATCGGCCGCGAGATCCGGGTCGTCGGCAATGACGCCGGAGAGCGAATGTCGTTTCTTGCCGGCACAATCGCGCGGCTTGACCGGCAGGCGCCCAACTACGGGCGCGGCAACTACAACGATTTCAATACATTTTATATGCAGGCGGCGTCGAGTACTTCCGGTGGTTCGTCCGGTTCGCCGGTACTGGACATTGAAGGACGTGTGGTCGCACTGAATGCCGGTGCGAGCAGCCAGGCGTCGTCGAGCTTCTTCCTACCGCTGGATCGTGTCCGTCGCGCGTTGGGGTTTATCCAGCGTGGCTTGCCGGTGCCCAGGGGCACCTTACAGACCGAGTTCGTCCACAAGCCCTTTGCAGAGCTGCGGCGTCTCGGCTTGACCGAGCGAACCGAGGCACTGGTCCGCGAGGCCTATCCGGAGCAGACCGGCTTGCTGGTCGTCGAACGCGTGATCGTGGGCGCCGAGGCGGGCGAATTTCTCAGGCCCGGGGATATCCTCGTGCGTGTTAACGGCGAATTGACGGCGGCGTTCGTGCCCATGGAAGCCGTTCTCGACGACAACGTCGGTAACAGCGTCACGCTGCAAATAGAACGTGGCGGCGAGGTCTTGGAGCAATCCCTGACCGTCGATGACTTGCACCAGATCACTCCGGACGAATTCATCCAGTATGGCGAGGGTGTATTCAACAACCTATCCTACCAACAGGCGCGTCACTTTAATCGCCCGATCTCGGGCGTCTATGTGGCCAATCCTGGGTACATCTTCGGTTCCGCTGCGATCCCGCGGACCAGCTTGCTGTTAAGCGTTGATGGTGAGGAGATGCGGAACCTCGATGACCTGCAGCGTGTAATAGAGCGGCTTCCGGACGATCAACGCGCGACCGTTCGGTACGTGCAATTCGATGATCCACAGACGGAACGGCAGCGCATCATCACCAACGACCGGGACTGGTTCCCGGCACAGCGGTGCAAGCGAGTTGATGAAATCGGTTTATGGCCTTGCCAGGAGCTTGCGCCGGCGCCGCCTGCACGGGTCAGGGAGTCTCAGGATACGACCTTTCCCCCGCAGCCCGGGGAACGCTACATACAACGCATCATTCCCTCATTGGTGCTCGTCAACTTCGACATGCCTTATACGGTTTCCGGAGTCTCTGACCACCACTATTATGGGACGGGTCTGATAGCAGATGCCGAGCGTGGCTTGGTCGTTGTCGATCGCAACACTGTGCCGGTAGTCATGGGCGACGTCCGCATTACGTTTGCGGGTTCCCTGGAGATACCGGGACGGGTCGAGTATGTGCATCCGCTGCACAATCTTTCGATAGTGTCCTACGACCCGGAGTTGATCGGCAGCACGCCGACGCGCAGTGCGGTATTCACGACCGATGCAGTGCTACCAGGTGATGCGTTGGCAGTGGTCGGTTTGAAGCCAGACCATAAACTGTCATCTCAATCGAGCGTGGTCGCCGCGTTAGAGGCAGTGAACTTCCCGTTATCCCGGACGTTGCGGTTTCGTGAGTCGAACTTGGAGGGCATCTCGCTGGTCAATGGCCCCGACGATTTCGATGGTGTTATCGTCGACCGTCAAGGCAGGGTAGCCGCCCTCTGGGCTACCTTCGCCTATCAGACGGGTCGTGAAGTGACACAAGTCAACATCGGAATACCCGCTGAGCTGATCGTCGACATGGTTAAGCGTGTGCAGGATGACCAGCCGCTGCGCTCGCTGGAGATCGAGTGGCGCCACATGCCATTGGCGACCGCGAGAAAGTTTGATCTACCGGAGAGTTGGGCCGAGAGTTACGAGTCGCACAACCCACAGCGCCGTCAACTGTTAGCCGTGGCCAGCGCGGTCGCCGGCTCGCCGGCGGCGGAATTCTTTCGCGCCGGCGATATTCTTTTGAGTATCGACGAAAAACCGCTGAATACGTTCAGAGAGGTCGAGCTGGCAACACAGCGTTCTGAGGTCGAGGTCACCGTGTTCAGAGACGGCCGGGAATTGACTGCGCTGGTCGACACCGTTGAGCTGAGCGGGGAAGGAATACAACGCGTTGTCTTGTGGGCAGGGGCGCTGGTACAGACACCCCATCGGGCGATATCGGTGCAGCGCGGCATCGATTCTCAGGGTGTCTACGTGTCTTATTTCGCTTTCGGCTCTCCTGCGAGTCGCTCGGGGTTATTTGCGGGACGTCGTATCGTCGGCGTCGACGGACAGCCGACGCCTGACTTGGACAGTTTCCTGGCGGCGGTCAATGGCCTGGAGAACCATGACTCGGTCAGGCTCAACACCGTGACTTGGAACAGCGTGCCGCAGGTCATCACACTGAGGATGGATAACCACTATTGGCCGAGTTACGAGCTGCGACGCGAGGCTGACGGGTGGCGGCGCTACCAGCTGCAGTAACGTCATCGTAAAGGCCACATAACGAAGCGGATCGGCTGATTCTCGTGACGAAGGTCCTTGGCCATTGGACCTATTTCGGACAAAGTGCTCTCGGATGAGGTTCGCGATGAGACGCTTAAAATTAATCGCACGCGTGGTCTGTCTACTCCTGTGCGTCGCTCTCAGCCACTCCGCGCACGCCCAGAAACTGTACAAATATCAGGACGCGGACGGCGTGTGGATATTCTCTGATCGACAGCCGGACGCTGGCCAGGCGTATCAGGAAGAGACGTTACAACGTTTTGCGGATACGCCCGAAGTGCGCGTGTCTCAGCGGCCGACAACCGATGGGTTGAGCCTGATCGCTGCGAACACCTATTTCAGTCCGGTCCAGATCGCCTACCAATTAGCTTCGATGGAAAACCTCGCGTCGGACACACCGGCTCAGGGCAACATGGTGTTGCCGGCGCGAAGTGAAACCGAACTCCTGAGCGTTCGTCGCGGCGAAGAAACGATACCCATGAGTTTCGAGTACCAGTTCCAGTATATTCCCGGCGATCCTGAAGCGCGCCACGAGCCTCAGGAGTTATACCGGCTTCCGTATGCGTCAGCCGAGAGCTTTCTTGTATCGCAGGCGTACCCGGATCAGGAGACCCACGTCGATCCGTCCAGTCGTCATGCGATCGACTTTATGATGCCCATCGGTACTGGCGTCTACGCGGCGCGAGCTGGAATCGTGATCGAAGTTGCCAATGACTTCTTTCAGTCGGGGACGGACCCATCTGTTGATGGACCGCGCGCGAATGTCGTTCGCGTGTATCACGACGATGGCACGATGAGCCTCTACGCCCATCTGAACTGGAACTCGATTCGAGTCGTGCCGGGCCAGCGTGTCGAGCGCGGCGAAGTTCTCGCCGCCTCGGGTAACACAGGATTCAGCACGGGTCCGCATCTACACTTCGTGGTCAGCCGAAATCGCGGCGGTTCCATCGTTTCGATCCCGGTGCAGTTTGCGGGGCTCAACGGCGGGGCGGTGACGGTCCGCGCCGGAGATCAGCCGACGGCCTACTGATGGCGGGGGACGCCGCAGCAAGACCGCCTGCGCTTACGATCGTGTCCGGTGGCCAGACGGGTGTCGATCAGGGCGCACTAGATGCGGCATTGGATCGGGGCGTCAGCTGCGGAGGTTGGTGTCCCGAAGGACGTCGTAGCGAAGCGGGCATGATTGCCGCCCGCTACCCGGTTCACGAGCTGGTCGGCTCAGGCTATTCTGAACGTACGCGGCAAAACGTCGTCGATTCGGACGGCACGGCGATCATATTCGACGCGGTACTCGAGGGCGGTACAAGGCTGACGGCAGAGGTTTGTGGGCAAGAGCGCAAGCCCCATGTACTGATCGACGCCGCAACGCTGAGTCGAGCTGAGTCGGTTGATCTGTTGGATAAGTTCATCCGTGAAAACGACATCAAGGTGTTGAACGTCGCTGGACCGCGGGCGAGCAAATGGCGCGGCGCGCACGCGTACACACACTTTTTGCTAACTGAGCTTCTCGCTGAGCCCAGGTAGGAACGGTCGGCTCAATGGGGACGCACGCGGATAATTCTTACTCGACTCAATCTCGCCTCGCCGTCCATGGCTCGGCTCGAATCGGGGGCTCGTCGCTTTAAGCCGTTCCTGGCACGCTCCTCGCCCACGGCGCTCGCAAGACTGTCCGCGTGCGGTCTTACTACGGTCACTGCCGTGTTCAGGTTTCAGCCGTAGCCAACGTCGCAGCAAGCTCCTCGAGGTTCGTGACGGGTGCGCGGCATACCGTTCCCTCGCAGACGTAGGCAATAGCGTCGCCCTTGGGCACACGTTCCTGCAGCAGACCGGGCAAAGTCTCTTCATCGTTGGGGATGATCAAGCTCATTCTGCCGGGGTTGTAGCCGGCACTGATATACCGTTGCCAGTCCGTTAGCGCATCCGGATCACCACGAACGACAATGATCTCCGGAGGCTCTAAGTACGCCCGCAGGGCCTGCAACAGCGTGCCATGTGCCTGCGGATACTGTTGCAGCACAGGCCAGGCAGCACGCAGAGTTCGCTCTGCTGCCTCTAGATAACGCGTCTCGCCTAACAGGTGCCCGAGCCGCAACAGCACCTGGGTCGCTACGCCGTTACCTGAGGGCGTCGCCTCGTCCGAGTACGGCTTGGGCCGATGAATCAGAGTCTCGTGATCGTCGGCGGTGAAGAAGAAGCCCCCATTCGGATCTTCGAATCGCGCCAGCAGTACATCGGCAAGCTGGCAAGCGATCGCCAGATAATCGGACCGCCAACGGTATCGAAGGAGGTCCATCAGACCGTCCGCCAGGAACGCGTAGTCATCGAGATAGGCTGGAAATTGCGCCCTTTGGTCCTTGAAGCTCGCGAGGAGTCGACCGTCGCGCCACATCTGCGAGTGGATAAAGTCTGCTGCTCGGCTGGCGGAGTCGGCCAGGTCGGGTCTGCCCAGTATTCGAGCAGCATTGGCCATCGCTTTGATCATCAAGCCGTTCCAGGCGACGAGAATTTTTTCGTCACGTTCGGGCCAGACTCGCGTGTTGCGGCTTGCAAGCATTTTCTTGCGCGCCGACTTTAGCGCGTCCTTGGCTCGATCCGATGACATTCCAGTGCCGAGGTTGTCGATCGGAACGGCCACATGGAGATGCCATGCTTCGCCTTCGAAGTTGGCATCGAGGTCCAAGCCGTAATGTTCGCGCGCAACCGTGTTCTCTTCGGCAGTGAGAAGCGCATCGAGTTGAGCGGGTGTCCAGAGATAAAATCGACCCTCTTGTCCCTCAGAATCCGCATCCAGCGTGGCGTAATAACCGCCGTCCGGATCTTGCATGTCGCGGATAACCCAGTCGGCTGTTTCAGCCGCAATTCGGCCGAACAAGGCTTCGTCAGTGGCGGCAAAACCATCGCTATAAACCGCTAGCAGCGCCGCGTTGTCGTAGAGCATTTTCTCAAAGTGCGGAATCGCCCAGCGTTGATCGACCGAATATCGATAGAAGCCTCCGCCCACCTGGTCATAGAGTCCGCCCGTCGCCATGCGCGACAGGGTAGAAGTAGCCATGTCTAGTGCGTCTAGATCCGGTTTCGTAGTTGTCGCCGTCGCGCGCCAAGTAGAGAGCAAGGCCTCAATATTGGTCGGGTGAGGAAACTTGGGCGCTCCGCCGAAGCCCGCGTATTCGGGGTCGAAGGACGCTTCGAGTTGCTTCCGTGCCAGTCGTATCGGCGCCTCTGTGAGCTTTGCCGAGTCGCTACCGCTTGAAGACGGATCGAGGTTCGCGAGGGCGTCGCGCAGGATTCTCCCCTGACTCTCGATCTCACCTTTGTGAGAGCGGGAGAAAGACTCGACTCTGGTTAAGAGTTGTTTGAATTGTTCCCTCGGAAAGTAGGTGCCACTGAAGATCGGTAAGTGGCCATCGGCGGTCAGGAAGACGGTCAGCGGCCAGCCGCCCGGGCTGCGGGATATCAACTGGTGGGCGCTCTGGTAAATTTTGTCCAGGTCTGGGCGTTCCTCGCGGTCGACCTTGATACTGACGAACAATCTGTTCATGAGCTTCGCGGTTTCGACGTCCTCGAAGCATTCATGGGCCATGACATGGCACCAGTGACAGGCTGAATAGCCGATCGACAGTAAGATCGGCCTATTTTTCTGCCGGGCACGCTGCAGCGCCTCTTCATTCCATGCGAACCAATCGACGGGGTTGTCAGCGTGCTGCAGAAGGTAAGGGCTGGTTTCACGCGCTAGCTTGTTCGCCATGAATCGACTATAGCAGTAAGCGCCGCTAGCCCCCGCTTGGGTCCCCAACTACACTACCGTCTCGTGTTTACCTATCCTGACATTGATCCCATTGCGTTCGCCTTCGGCCCGCTGCAGGTGCGCTGGTATGGACTGATGTATCTGGGTGGATTTCTTCTGGCCTGGCTTGGTACGCGTGCCAGAGCGAAACGCCCGGATAGTCCGATCTCTCCTGCGTCGGTAGATGACCTGGTCTTCTATGTCGCGCTCGGGATCATTCTCGGTGGGAGAATTGGCTATATGCTGTTCTATAACCTCGGCAGTCTCCTCGACAGTCCCCTCACGGTCTTCAAGGTTTGGGAGGGAGGCATGTCTTTTCACGGCGGCTTGCTGGGCGTGCTCATCGCGATGGGGTTATTCGCCCGGCACATCAAACAACCATACTTCGCCGTGACCGACTTTGTTGCGCCCTGGGTTGCGCCAGGACTGGGTCTCGGCCGTATCGGGAACTTTATCAACGGCGAGTTATGGGGCGCTGAGACGAATTCAGACGCGTTCTGGGCAGTCATTGTCGATGGCGTGCCGCGTCACGCCAGCCAACTGTACGAAGCAGCTCTCGAAGGACTTGTTCTGTTTTTGATCCTTTGGGGTTTTTCGTTGCGGCCGCGTCCGATTCCGGCCGTCTCCGCTCTGTTCCTGATTTGCTACGGGATATTTCGCATTGCAATCGAGTTCGTCCGTCTACCGGATCTGCACCTGAATGAGGTCGCGGACGGCTACCTTGCGTTTGGCTGGCTTACGATGGGCCAGGTATTATCACTACCGATGGTTCTGGTGGGCGTCATGTTGTTCTGGTTCGCCTATCGAGCTCGTGCATCGGTCGAGAGAAGGGCTCAATGAAGCAGTATCTGAATTTGCTCAAGGAGGTTCGTGACCACGGCGTTCGCAAGTCCGACCGGACCGGTACAGGGACCTTAAGTGTGTTCGGTCATCAGCTGCGCTGCGATTTGGATGCGGGGTTTCCTCTGCTAACCACCAAGAAGCTGCACCTACGATCAATCATTCACGAACTATTGTGGTTCCTCAATGGCGCTACCAATGTTGCCGATCTCAATGACCACGGCGTTACAATCTGGGATACCTGGGCCGATGCTTCGGGAAATTTGGGACCGATCTATGGGGCTCAGTGGCGAGCCTGGCCGACGCCCGACGGTGGGCACATCGATCAAATCCAGCAGGCGCTGGACCTAATAAAAAGCGATCCTAACTCGCGGCGTATCATCGTCAGCGCGTGGAACGTAGCGCAACTCAGCGAGATGGCTCTGCCACCTTGTCATGTATTGTTTCAGTTCTATGTAGCGGGCGGCAGACTGTCCTGTCAGCTCTATCAGCGCAGCGCTGACATATTTCTCGGCGTGCCGTTCAATATCGCGTCCTATGCGCTGTTGCTCATGCTCATGGCACAACAGACCAAGTTGCGGCCAGGAGAGCTCGTGTGGACAGGCGGCGATTGTCATCTTTACCTTAATCATCTGACACAAGCTGATGAGCAACTCACTCGGGAACCACTGCCGCTTCCGGAGCTGATCATAAAACGCCACGCGAATTCGCTGTTCGACTATCGCTACGAGGATTTTGAACTGATCGACTATCGTGCGCATGCTCACATCCGGGCGCCGATAGCCGTGTAACCCGCCATTGGCACCAGAACTCCGGCGCTCGGCTCGAGCGCTAGTCGATGGAGTTCGGTACTGCGGCTCCGGCACAAGCGACAGCGATGGGCTCCCCGGCGGGTTCTAAGGGTACAGCCGTGAGCGACCCACCCCAGACGCAGCCGCTGTCCAAGGCCGTGATGTCGGGTCGACGCAGGAGTCCCAGAGTTGCCCAGTGGCCGAATACGATATGGGTGGTCTCGCTTGGTCGTCCGGGGAAGTCGAACCATGGAACAAGATGAGCGGGTTGGGTGCCCGGTGGGCCCGTATGCTCAAACTCCAGGTCGCCGTGCTCATCGCAGTAACGCATACGAGTCAACGCGTTAATAATGTAGCGCAGCCGGTCTGCATCTTGGTGATCGGCGGACCAGGCACGCGGCTCATCACCGTACATTTTTTTAAGTACATCGGCCCAGTTCGGTCCTCGCAGGCGCACAGAAATTTCGCCTGCGCGCGACACGGCATCACGGACCGACCAGGTAGGTGGCAGGCCCGCATGGACTAAGAGTCGCTTGCGCCTCGAGTCATGGAACAGCAGCGGCCGAGATCTCAACCAATCGAGGAGGTTTGCGGCATCGGGTGCCGCGAGAACCGTTTGGAACGTGTCGCTCTCGCCGGGCTTGCGTACCCCGACCGCAGTCGCGAGTAGGTGCAGGTCGTGATTACCCATAACCGTCGTTGCACTGTCGCCGAGGCTCATCACCTCGCGCAGCACGTCGAGAGAGTCGGGGCCGCGATTGACCAGATCTCCGACCAGCCACAGATGGTCGCGTTCGGGCTTGAATGAGATTGCACTCAACAGCTCGACAAACGCTTGACCGCAGCCCTGTATGTCGCCGATTGCGTAGAGTGTCACAAGCGCTCGCGGTGAAGACAAAGACCTTCGCGATTCTAATCCGGATCAGAATCGGGGCCCAGTGGCCCAACAAGGTTTGCGAGCTTCGCGAATTCCTCCGGGTGCAGGGTTTCGGGGCGGGCGCCCGGATCGATCTCGACCGAGGCGATCTGCTCTCTACTCAAGCATCCCTTGAGCGACCGTGCCAGCGTCTTCCGCCGCATAGAGAATGTTCGGGCCACGAGTTCGGTGAATCGATCCACATCGGTGACATGGAATCGTGGCTCGACCTGCGGCCTCATCCGCACGACCATAGACCGGACCCGCGGCGCAGGCGAGAAAGCACCTGGGCCGATCTCGAAGCAGGTCTCCGCTTGCACCCAGAGCGCAAGCATCACGGTCAGGCGTCCATAGTCCTTGCCGCCGGGCGCCGCTGTCACTCTCTGGGCGACTTCCTTCTGCAACATCAGATGCATATCCTTGATCGCTGCGCGATGTTGCAGCAAATGAAACAGCAGTGGCGTCGAGATGTTGTAGGGCAGGTTACCTACGACTCGAAGTGACGCGGGTGTCGGCGACAGAGAGGAAAAATCGAACTTTAGTGCATCGCCGCGGTGCAAGATCAATCTCCCGGTCTTGGGGGCGACCCGAGCGAGGTGATCGGCCAGATGATCATCGATTTCAATCACGTGTAAGGCACGAAGCGTCTGCAACAACGGCAACGTCAATGCGCCTCGCCCGCCACCGATTTCGACCATGCAATCTTCTGGTCGCGGGCAAATTGAGGCCACTAATTTGTCGATCACGGCTGGGTCGTGCAGGAAATGTTGCCCCAAACTTTTGCGGGCTCGCGGCCGCATCAGGGGCTCCGTTTCGCGGCCAGCTCGCGTGCGACGCGGATGGCTTCCCGCAGGCTTCCGGGTTTCGCCAGCCCCGTACCCGCTAGTTCGAACGCAGTACCATGATCGACAGAGGTGCGGATGATCGGCAGCCCGAGCGTGATATTGACCACCTTACCGAAAGCGAGGGCCTTGATGACCGGCAGGGCTTGATCGTGATACATCGCGAGCACGGCGTCGCAGCGTGCGAGCGCTTCTGGTGTAAACGCGGTATCCGCCGGAACCGGGCCGAGTAGCGATAGGCCACGCTCTTCGAGGCTGCGTATGGCGGGCTCGATGATCTGCTGCTCCTCGGGCCCCAGTAGACCGCTCTCTCCGGCGTGAGGATTGAGCCCGAGTACGGCGATACGCGGCGTACTTAGCCCAAAGCGTTCCCGCAGCTCCCTGTCCAGCACGGTGAGCACCTGCTCGATTCGCTTGCGGCTGATCGCTTTCGTTACCTGACCGAGCGGCAGGTGCGTGGTCGTCAACGCCACACGAAGGTCTCCGCAAGCAAGCATCATGACGGCCGTCGGGGTTGCCGTCGCCGCCGCTAAAAATTCCGTGTGGCCGGTAAAGGGAATTCCGGCGGCATTGATGACGCTCTTGTTCACTGGTGCTGTGACCAGGGCTGCATTGCTTTCGGCGGTGCACAGTGCGACGCCCTGTCGCAGCAGTTCGAGGACATAGGCTGAGTTCGCCGGATCCGGGTGACCGGGTCGAACCGCTGCGGGTGCGGGAATATCGAGTACTTGCATCAGCCCTGCGGTCTGGGGCTCAACGTCGTCCGGACCAGCAACTGTGTGCACGGCGACCTCTAAATCAAGATCGTCGATACGCTTGGCGAGCATAGTCGCATCGGCGAGTGTTAGTAGCCGGATCGGCAGGTCTTCTGCCGCCAACATCGCGCAGATATCCGGGCCGATACCCGCCGGTTCGCCGGAACTGAGAAATACGATTGGAACTTGTGAGCTCAAAACCTAGCAGCCTGCTAGACTCGTATACCGGCCGAATTCCCAGAGGTCTGGTGCAAACTGCGGACTAAAGTCGTGTCTCAACGAACGCTTGATCTCTGAGTCGCCGCAACCATAGCTCTCGTTCCTCTTCCACCTTGCTGGCACGGATCTGGTCGGCGCATCTCTGCTCCTTGATCTCTTCCGTCGTGTCGTAAGAGCGAGTATCCGTTACCTCGGCAATATGCCAGCCGAACCGGGTCTCGAACGGCTCACTGAGTTGATCGAGTTCCAGCGAATTAAGCATCTGTTCGAACTCGGGCACGAAGACACCGGCTTCTACCCAACCGAGATCACCGCCCTCTGCAGCAGAGCCCGGATCTTCGGACACGGCCTGAGCGATAGGAGCGAATTCGTCGCCCGCCAGAATCTGTTCCCGTATACCGAGGAGTCTCTGCCGCACGGCATCGGCGTCCATGATTTCGTTTGGACGCAGGAGAATGTGTCGAACTCTGAGCTGATCGACGATGACGACCTGGGCGCCCCGCGTGTCGTTTAGCCGCACGATATGAAAGCCGCTACCGCTTTGAATCGGCTCCGAGACCTCTCCCGGTTCCATCGCGATTACGATGTCGCCAAACAACGTCGGCAGCTGGTAACCTTTGCGCCAACCCAGCGAGCCGCCTTCTAACGCCGTCTGGCCATCGGAGAAGGTAATTGCGAGCTGGGAGAACTCGTCACCGTCGTCGAGCCTAGCGTAAATTTCTGCGACCTGTGCGTTGGCGTCTGCGAGCGCATCTTGCGTCGCGCTCGAAGGCAAACCGATGAGAATGTGCGAGATATCATAGTCAACGTCCTCGGCGAGGCTTGTGGAGCTGCGTTTGAGGCAGAGCTCCATCTCGCGCGGCGACACGACAATTCCGGCGTAGACGTCGCGTTGCTGGAGCTGATCAAGAATCATCTGTTCACGAGTGTCCTGGCGATACATCGCATAGTCGATGCTCTCCGCTGCCAGCGCGCTGGGCAGAGATTCGAGCGTCAAGCCAATATCCTGAGCAATCGAGGTCAGCGCTTGGTTCAGCACTTCATCGCTGACGACAATGCCGAATCGCTCGGCGCGCTGCAGCTGTATCCGTTGGAGGATTAATTGCTCTAGCACTTGCTCCTCAAGAATTGACAGCGGTGGCAGCGGTCGCTGCTGCTCGAGTGGCAAATCGCGCTGAGCCAGACGCATATTCTCGAGAACCACGGCCACGCGCGTTTCGAGTTCGCTAGTGAGAACGATGCCGTTATCGACAACGGCAGCGACCCCATCCAGGAGCTCACCGGCCGCGCCCAACTCGCGCGTCTGCGACCAGCTCTGGCTCGGCGCAAGACCCGCGACCATCAAGAACGCAGCAGAATAAACTATAATTTTCAATTGGTTATAAGGTATTGCCGAGACTCCGATAGCCAAGAATACCACGATCCAGCAGCTCCTCCGGGGAGCTGCCGTCATCAGAAAAGCCTCTGAGCTGGAGCTGTACCGAGATCGAGCTGTCCGATTCTCCGGTGCGACGGCTGATATAGCGTCTGCCGATCAGGCGCAGCCGCCAACAGCAGGCCTCGTATTCCCAGCCGAGAAAGCTGTCGAGGGGCTCCTCCTCAAGAAAGGAGTAGCTGTAGTGTGCGATGACTCGCCAGCTCTGGCCGACCGGCCAGACCAGTGAGACGCTACCCTGGTCCAACAAGCCTTCACGATAACGATAAGAGAAGCCTGCATATCGATCCTCCTGAGGAGTGAATCGGAGGCTGGTCTCCATCCGGGCGGTGGTATTCGTCTCACTGTTCCACTGATAGTCGACATCGAGTTTCCAGGCCTCAGACATATAAATCGATACTTCAGCAATATAGTCCGAGACATTCGCATTATTCGGCGGACTGTTCGGCAAACTGACACGCTGCGTACCAAAATAGCGTGTCTGTCCTAGTGTCGCCGTCACGCTCTCTCGACCGCTTCGACTGTCGATAAGTCGAGCCGTGATTCCCAAGCTCAGCTGCTCGGAATCCGCAATTCGATCCGCGCCAAGATATTGGTATTTGCGAAACAACTGAACGAGATTGAAATCCGGTTCGATCGTGTCGAAGATCGGAATATCGGATTGATCCTCGAACGGCACGTGAACGTAAAGCACTCGAGGCTCAATCGTCTGAGTCCAGGTTCTGTTTTGCTCCGGTGCGCGCTCGAAAATCAGCCCGGCGTCGATACTTGCGATCGGCAGAGTTCGCGAGAACGTGTCCCGTCCTCCCGGCGTGGCGTCGTCCAGCCAATAATTTGTCTGCCGCAGCGCGAGAGCCGGTGTCAGGAACATACCGGGTCGTGCTAGAGAAATGCTGACCTCTTCTGTCGAGTCCAAGCGCCAACCGGTGGCGCCGACATCACGATCGAACTGCACCAGTTCATTGCTTGACTCGAATTTAAAAAGGTCTCCTGACCACTGACCGTTAAACAAGATCTGCGGCACACGGTCATAGGGCCGGTCATCTGCCGCGATGGCGGTGTCGATCGTCTGGTAGCCCTGGAATCGTGCGAGTAGAGACCACGTCGGAGCTCGATAGCCGATGTCCAAGTACCGATCAAGGTGAGTCTGACTCGCGACTGCCTGACTATCACCCAAGTCCTCAAAGTAGGCATCGTCAGAGACATCAGCAAGGCTTACGACGACTCGCCAACCCTGATCGAGCATCGTCTCATGGTTGTAGGTCAGATAACTGCGGCTGTCGTTCGTGTCAGAGTCGTCCGGTAGATACTCGAGACTGAGCCGTCCGTCGCTGCGCGGGAGAAGATACCTAAATTCGGTGTTTAACTGTACTCCACGCTCGCTCATGTAGCGCGGTTCCAACGTCATGTCGTAATTCGGTGCGAGATTCAAGTAGTACGGTGCCGAGATGTCGAGCCCGGTTCTATCCCGTTCCGAGAACTTCGGAGTGAGTAGGCCACTCTTGCGGCGATCATCGATCGGAAAAGTCATGTACGGCGTGTACAGTATCGGAACGCCCTTGAATTCGACCTTGACCCCGCGGGCCGTGCCAAAGCCTTTTTCCACGTCCAATTCGACCTCCGCTGCCATTAACTCCCAGTCGGTCCGATCTGCGGGGCAGGTAGTAAAGATCACCGTCGATAGCGCAATCGTTTGGTCGCTGCGAATACGGATTGTTTCGGCGGAGCCACGCGCTGGCCGTTGTGGAATATCGAAACCAGCACCAGTGAACCGTATCTCTTCATTTTCGGTGTCAACCTCGGCTTCCTCGCCGTACACCGTGACATCGGAATCGGTATACAATACGGTGCCGCGCACTTCGATCGTTTGCTCAACACGATCATAGGTTGCAGACTCAGCCGAGATACTGCGATCACCGTAACGAAACTCGACCTGGTCGAAGAACTCAACTCCTTCCTCGCCGGAAAGGTCGACCTGTCCGGCGGTGATCTTCACCCGCATCTCCTGCGCGAACTCCTCCGCGGATACGTCCTGGGCAGGTTTTTCCGGCGGGCTCACCTCGACGAGCGCACACATGTCGTCTTGTCCCCATGCCGGGGCCGATGCACAGATCGTAACCCAGGTGAGGAACGTCAAACTTCTTTTGGGGATCACAAGGCTCGGGCAGGACAAACGATTACAATGGCACAGTTGTTGTATTGCTTCAACGATTTGCGCAGGAGACCGGAAGTGCTGGATGAGCGATATCCGACCATTCGATTGCCGGCTTGTTCAATCTGTGGCCGACTGCGATGAAGGCGATGATACTGGCTGCCGGCCGCGGCGAACGTCTCGGCGAGCTTACGACGTACAGGCCTAAACCGTTACTGGAAGTCGCAGGCGAAAGTCTGATTCACAGACATCTCAGGCGCCTGCACGAAGCGGGTGTGACCGACATCGTCATCAATCTCTGCTATCTCGGCGAGCAGATTCGGTCTGCGCTCGGAGAGATCTCGCAGTGGGGGCAAAGACTCAGCTACAGCGTAGAGAAGATGCCCGCCCTCGAGACAGGTGGCGGCATCATCAATGCATTGCCGCTACTGGGGCCCGACCCCTTTATCGTTGTCAACGCCGATGTGTTCACCGACTTCGATTTCGCGACTCTGCGTTGTGGGCGGCGCGACGGACTGGTGATGCTCGTCGCCAATCCTGCACATCATGCGCAAGGTGATTTCGGTCTAACAACGTCCGGCGCGGTTACCGTTACGCCGCCATTTCTGACGTACGGTGGTGTGGCGATATTCGCGCCGCTGCTTTTCGACGGCTTCGGACCTGGGCGTCGGCCGCTTCGCCCAATTCTCGACGCCGCTATCGAGCGCGGTGTGCTCAAAGGGGCTCGCCACACCGGCGTCTGGCAGGATGTCGGGACAGCGGAACGGCTCGCCGAGATTCGCGAGCAATTTGACGAATCCAGCTAGACTGGTCTCTGTAAACAGGCTGCGCCTGTTTCACGCACCGGGCCTGGTGTATCGTTCGGCGCGCAGGACGTCTGACGAAAGCCTGCGCGAACTTGTCCGATTATCTACTCCCGGAAGAATCACGAATGGTTTCTCGAGTCTTCGCGAGCCGCGATTTTACGATCTACCTCGTCGGTAGTGCGTTCTCGTTGCACGGGCTCTGGATTCAGCGCGTGGCTGTCGGCTGGCTCGCCTGGGAGCTAACTGGTTCCGAAGTGTGGCTAGGGCTAATAGCGTTATCGGAGTTCTTGCCGACCGTCTTGTTCGGGCCGTTCTTTGGCGTCTGGGCCGACCGCCTCGACCGAAAAACCGTGGCATACGTCGCGAACGTCATCAGTATCGCTCTGTCCACGTTGCTGTTTGCGCTGACCGCTACGGGCCTGATGGACATCTATATCCTCTGGGTAATCACGGCGTTGGTCGGCATCGTGGGCAGTGCGTTTCAGCCGGTGCGAATGTCCTTGATTCCGAGCCTGGTCCCCAGGGAGCTGCTCGCCGAAGCCGTCGCAGCGCAATCGATTGTTTTCAATGTTTCCAGATTTATGGGCCCGGCGCTGGCAGGAATTGCGATCGCGACGATGGGGTTGGCATCAGCGTTCGCACTGAATGCGATCTCTTATCTGGCGATGATCGCAGCGCTGCTGCTGATCGAACTCCGTACGCGGCGCTCCGGCGGGCCCAAAAGCCATTTTTTCGCAGAGCTTAAGGAGGGGATCACCTACACGTTTCAACATGCGGCGATTCGCCAGCAGTTACTGATTGTGGCTCTCTCAGCGCTGTTCGGTCGTAGTGTCATCGTGATGCTGCCGGCGTTCGCAGGCGATGTCTTCGGTGGCGGCAGCGGCACGCTGGCGACGCTGACTTCGGTCTCGGGAGCGGGAGCGGTGATTGCCGGGATCTGTCTGACTCGCCTCGGTTCGGGTACGCGCCTGCTCCGGTCGACAGTGCTAGCTACCGTGCTAACTGGTCTATTGATGGCTGGGCTTGGAGTCACTCAGAGCTACGCTTTAGGCATCGCGCTGTTCGCAGTGCTGGGCTTTGCTCTGACGCTGATCGGCATCGGCTCTCAATCGCTGATACAGACAAGGGTGGCGGAAGCGATGCGTGGGCGGGTATTAAGTCTATGGGCAGCAGTGGCCTTTTCCGCTCCCGCCATCGGCAGCGTGGTCATCGGCGCGATCGCGGCTCGAATTGGTATCGGGACCGCAACGTTGTTGAGTGGGCTACTGTGCGCGGTCCTGGCGCTCCTGCTGGCATGGTATGTTTATTATGGAAGTCCAGCTGCTGCCAGCCGCGATGCGTCTTGAACGACAACTCGCTGGTGCCCAGACTCCGCATTCGTTAGGCTCAAAGCTGTCCTGGTTGTCGGTGTTCAGACGGTGAAAGTTGCGCTTGAAGCAAATCGAACGGTGGCGTGGTTTATCGCTATCTGGTTAGGTTCAGCGGGGTTCGACGTGAGCGCGCAGGGCTTCGAGGAAATTTCCTTCGCGACCGCCGACGGTGGAACGGTTTACGCTAACTTGTATGGAGACGGGCAGCATGCGGTTTTGCTCGGCCACGGCGCAGTCTTTGACAAGGAGAGCTGGGACGGGCTTGCTCAGGACCTTTCCGCAGTGGGGTATCAGGTGCTCGCCATCGATTTTCGGGGCTATGGCAAATCCACGGCAGGGCGCGCGGGCAACGCGTTGTATCAAGATGTTCTCGCAGGAATTCGCTATCTCCGCAACGCAGGAGCGGAGCGGGTCTCGGTCATCGGTGCCAGCATGGGTGGCGGTGCCGTAGCGCAGGCGGCGGTTGTCGTTGAACCGGACGAGATAGCCAAGTTGATTCTACTAGCCGGCGTGCCCATCGCTACCCCGGAACAGATGCACGGCAACAAGCTGTTTATCGTGTCTCGTGGGGATGCGCTACGGGATGCTGTCGAGGACCAGTTCGAGCGTGCCGGCGAGCCGAAGGAACTGATCGTGCTTGCCGGTAGTCAGCACGCCCAGCATATCTTCAGCTCTCGGCAACGCGGCGAGGAGCTGACGGCAGCTATTATTAACTGGCTCGCCAACGAATAGCGTCGGCGAGCAGCGCTCAGTGGGTGATGGCGTATATCACGTAATTGATAGCGAAGCGGTACGCTAATGCCGTCATAGGCTCCGGGTACTCGGGCGTATCGGCATGTTCCCAGGCGTCGCCTAGATCCATATTGAAGTTGATGGCGACCATCAGGCGGCCGCTGTCGTCGTAGATCCCGCGCCAGTGCGGCACGATTCCATCGCCCTCGTAGGTGACACCGCTGTAGAGGAAACGAATGCCGGGAATCTGGATGCGCTGATCGAGATCGTAAAGCACGTGCAGGACTTCATCGTCCTCCGGTATCTCCAGTATCGGTCGGTCGGGAAAGACACGCACCATGCTGTCCTGAAAACCGGCCCACTCATAGCTGCCGTGAAAGTCATCGACCATCAGGAATCCGCCGCGTAGTAGGTACTCCCTGAGTCGGCCCGCTTCAAAAGGATTGAGGTACCAGCCACCGACCTCCACGGCGTAAAGCCACGGGTAGTTGAAGATTGCGTCGTCGCTGAGGTTGATCCGGCGTCCCCCGTCGCCGGTATAACGACTCACGACGGCGCCGTCGATGCGCGTCAAGCGGCTCAGCCCCTGCATAAAGTGGAACTCGGCGTCAG